>Ga0209633_10001240_pt1 | contig 27034 bp, 24 predicted proteins | sample Cruoilmetagenom1_FD_187290 | JGI IMG/M metagenome (GOLD analysis project Ga0209633, IMG submission 187290) | Oil polluted marine microbial communities from Coal Oil Point, Santa Barbara, California, USA - Sample 1 (SPAdes) (version 2) | ecosystem: Environmental > Aquatic > Marine > Oil seeps ...
AATAGCTGTTTCTAACAATTCCGGCGAAATATTCCAAGTATCCGGTTCGCTGTCCACAAAAACAGGTATTGCCCCTTGATATACGATTGGATTGGCGGAAGCTATATGAGAATTGCTTTGACACAAAACATAATCATTTTTTTCAACACAAGCTAACTTCAAAGCTAAATGAAGCGCAGCTGTTCCCGAACTCAAAGCTGCTACTTGTACATTCTTGATTAAATATTGTTTTAAATCTTGCTCAAAACCATTGACATTTGGTCCAAGAGGTGCTACCCAATTGGTATCAAAAGCTTCGTTTACATATTTTTGTTCGGCTCCCCCCATATGCGGTGAAGATAGCCATATTTTATTTTTGTTCATTTTAAGCGTTTTATGTAGAAATAATAAATATATTAATTTGATAGTATAAATTCTTCAAAATTATCTGGCGTAATTATTTTTGTAATCGCATTAGGATAAGCATTTGTAAAAGTTTTTGTTATTCTTGCTTTACGGTGTTTATTCCATTTAAACGCATAAGCATAAATGATTCCAACAATTTCTTCTATATAATCAATTTCTTGTTGTGATTTTGTTCTTCAAAAATACGTATTTGCATAGATATTATGGTATGATAAGTATTTTTTTTTCTCCTATGATATAATTCTTCCATAAAGCGCCTTTGTCATTTCTAAGTTCAATAGGTGCATAATTACTTATTAATGCATTTCTGATACCATTGTCAAAAAAATAAATTTTTCTAGATTTTTTTAATTCGCTTCTAAGGTTTCGACTAAACGAACTCAACCTATATATAATAAAAGATTTTTCTAATAAAATAATATAGCGCTCTACAGTTTCGCTGTCTAAACCGATTAAGTTACCAACATTATTGTAAGAAACTTGATTGCCTACCTGAAAGGCAAGCGCTTGTAGTAATTGTATGATTTTATCTGATTTTTTAATTTTATTCCAAATTAAAATATCTTTAAAGAAATAACTGTCTGCTAAAAGTTTTAAAAAAAAATTTTCATCATTTTGATTAACCACTACATCAGGGTAATAACCATATACCAGTCGGTGTGGCAATAAGTTTAATTCTGTATGTAAACCATGATGATTCACCATTTCTTCAAATGACAGTGGAAACAGTAAATATTCAAATTTTCTACCTGTTAAAGGTTCATTTAATTCATTCGCTAAGTCAAAAGCAGATGAGCCTGTGGCAATTAGTTGTACAACTTTTAACTCGTCAATTATTATTTTAAGTTTTAAACCAATATTTACAATACTTTGTGCTTCGTCTATAATTACAATTTTATTGTTTTTGATAATTGATTTTAGTCTAGATGAAGAGGCGTTTTTAAATAAGCTTTGTACTTCTATATTGTCGGCATTTAGCCAAAATGTATTTTTTTTATTTTTTGCAATTTTCTTTAATAGGGTAGTTTTACCAACTTGTCTTGTTCCTAAGATTAGTATTGCTTTTCCTTTAAAAAAATCAGCTTGTATGGTTTTTTCTAATACCCTATTTATCATATAGGTAATTTTAACAAAGATATTAAAAAAAGATAAAATCGGAAAAAGTAATGATTATTTCCTGTTTAAATTAGAAAAAGGTATTGATATGATACCCCCACAAAAATAGAGCATTGATTAAATTGAAATTTTTATTAATTCTAATTATGAAAAAATGAGAAAAACTCGTAAAAAATTCATATCGGAATTTAAAACAAAAATAGCAATTGAAATCATAAAAAAAACGCTACACTTTATCCAAATCAATAAAAATATTTCGTGCTGAAAGTTAGAAACTCTTTATATATTAATTGTTGAAAGTTTTTTAAAGAAGATTTCTCTTTTTCTTTTTGAAATATTTTTGTGCAAAAAAATAGATTCCACTAAATAATAGATAAATAACTATGGTAACAAATAACTGAACTTTTATAGAATATTGAATAAATTGTAAACTTATAAAACTAATTAATAACTGAACCCCTGAGTATAATATAGCTACTTTTAAATGTGAAAAATGCCAATCATCTACAAATTTTTGGTAAAGATGCCAGCGGTGGGCTTCAAAAATATTTTCTTTATTTCTTAAACGATACATTATAGTCCAAGCACTATCAACACCGTAAATGACTACTAAAGCTAACAAAATTGGGCTTTGTAATTCTACCATAATTTTGGTTAACCAAAACAATAATAAAGAAGCCAATGCCATAGAACCAATATCTCCGGCAAACATAAGCGCATTTTTTCTAAAGTTAAAAAAACCAAAAACAATTATCGCTACAAGTATTACCCAAAACCATTCTTGTGGAAAAATATCATAATTTATATTAATATATAGTAAAGGGAACACAATAGATGCCGTATAAAAACCAGTGATACCGTTAATGCCATCCATAAAATTAAAGGCATTTATAAAACCGACTGCTGTTATAAAACCTACTATTTTGATCAAAAGAGATAAATTATTCTCAAATAAGCCTGCATCATAAAGAATTAATGCGATTGCTACAAGTTGAAAGGGAAACCTGAGTTTGGCACTTAGTGTTTTTTTGTCATCAATAAAACCCAAAATAGAAAGCAATAAAAAACCTGTAAAGAAATAAGGATAAGCAATTTTTTGTTGCATTATAAAAAACAAAATTACCGCTAAAAAAAACACTATCCCACCACCACGAACAGTTGGTATTGTATGAGAACTTCTTTTAGAAGGCGTATCTAAAATATTTGTTTTTATGGCGTAGCGGTAGTAAACATAGGCTGATAATAATAACACAATAAAATATAAGAGTAGTTTAAGAAGCATAATGGACATTTCTATTAATTCATTAAAATATTATTAATTTCGTCGATATATGTAGTTATGGTTTTTCTTTCATCAAAAATTTCTAAAGCTTTTGTTCTAGCATTATTGCCCATTACTTGTAATTTTTCTTTTTCTAAAAGAAACATCTTCTCCATTTTACCTGCCAAATCATTAGCATCTTTCACCTTACATAAAAACCCATTATAACCGTCATCAACCACATCTTTACAACCAGGAACATTGGTAGTAACAATAGGCTTAGCCATAGCTGAAGCTTCAATTAACACCTTGGATAATCCTTCCCTATATGAAGGTAAAACAACTGCATCAGTATGTGCTATTTCATTCTGTACATTATCTGTTTCGCCCAAATAGTTGATGACATTTCTATCTTGATATATTTGTAAGTCTTCGGTAGTAATAGCTGTTTCATTAGCTTGATAAAAAGGACCTAAAACACTAAATCTTACTTGATTCCCATATTTTTCTTTTAATATCTCTGCCGCTCTTAAAAACTCCAAAATACCTTTATCTTTTATCAATCTAGCAATAAATAGAAATTCAAAATAATCATGATTTTGATTAGTGTTAAGACGCGGATGAAATTTATCAACATCAACACCTGAACCCGGAATAAGTTTAGCTTTATTACTATCAATTAATTTATTCGTAATAAATAAATCTTTGTCATGCGGATTTTGAAAAAACACAGTAGTCGCTTTTTTTTGAGAAAATTTATATAAAAATTTGGCAATAGTAGTTGCTGTTGATTTTTTAATAAAAAGTGTTCCTAATCCCGAAATGTTGTTTAAAGTAGGTATTCCCAAATAACTGGCTGCAATTGTACCATAAATATTAGGTTTTATGGCATTTTGTAAAATAATGTCTGGTTTAATTTGTTTATAAATTATTACATAATTTTTAATCAGAATTAAATCATTTAAAGGATTTTTACTATTATTATTAATATTAATTGCTACAAATTTAAAACCTGCATTCTTTAATTTTTGTGCATATTGATCCTCTTTGGCAACGGTATAAATAGTAAAGCCTTGTTTTTGCAATTCTTTTAGAAGAGCTTTTCTAAACCAAAAGATGCTCCAAGCTATATTAGAAGAAAAAAGAATTTTCATTGATTCATTTTATTTATTAATATGAAAAACAAAATAACTATAAAAAGATGATATTATCAATCCCATTTTCACAATCATCCCGTACAATATAATTTAAACTAAGACAATAATATTCTAATAATTCGATTTTTTCATATTATTTCTTTAAAAGTACAAAGATATATCAATTTTATGATTTAAAAATCAAAAAAACAATAATAATTATATTTAATTTTCATTGATTCAATGATATAAAATTATAGAAATATTCACTAGCATCCGAAAGTCGATTTTTTAAAAAGCCTTCAGAATCCCGTATATTTGAGTTCGATAAAAAACATTTCAAATATGGGACTCTTCAGGCGAAACAAAAATAATAAAAAACCAATTATTAAACAAATTTTAGATTTAGTACCTCGCTGGATTTTTGATAGTTGTACCAAAACCTACCAAACAAACAAAGGCGTTAGTAAATATAGGACTTATGACCAATTCGTTGCCTTAACTTTCGGACAGCTTGCTAAGTGTCAGAGTTTGAATGATATATCAGCAGGAATAGGTGTAACAGAAATTTTCATAAAAGACCTAGGACTTGCTCAAAGTCCCGCTCGTTCTACAATGAGTGATGGCAATAAAAAGCGTGATTGGCGGGTGTTTGAAAGTTTGTACTATCGTTTATTGAGCCATTACAAATCAGTATTAAAGGAGCATCACAATACGCATATCATAAAAGAGATTAAAGACAAAAGCATCAAACTTATAGACAGCTCAATCATATCACTGTGTTTGTCTATGTTTGACTGGGCAACGTTTCGGACAGCTAAAGGAGGAATTAAATTACACACTGCCTGGGACGATACATTAATGATTCCTGAGGTGGTCAATATCAGCAAAGCCAAAGTTCATGACCGATATGGCTTAGAACAATTAATCTTTCCTAAAAACACTATAATTGTTGAAGACAGAGCTTATTTTGATTTTGTTTTAATGCTTAACAGGATAAAAGCAGAAAATGTATTTGTTACTAGAATAAAGAGCAATACTAAGTATGAAACAGTCGAAGAATTAGATTTACCTGATCATATTGATCAAAACATATTAAAGGATGAGATTATACGTTTAAATTCAAATAAAGCAGTAGAAACAGGCATTTCAAAACATAAACTGAGATTGGTACATGTTTATAAAGAAGATGAAAACAAAGTAATAGCTATTATTACCAACCAATTAGACTGGGAATATAACACCATAGCAGAACTTTACAAGAAACGTTGGGATATTGAATTGTTTTTCAAAGCCATAAAGCAAAATCTACAGGTAAAAACTTTTTGGGGTACAAGCGAAAATGCAGTTAAATCGCAGATATATGTTGCATTGATCAGTTACCTGCTCATAGAATTAATAAAACGCACAATTGTTAAAAGAACTATTGCCTTTTCAAATTTATCAGAAAAAATAAGACTCTACTCATATCACTATCTATCAATAGATTACGTGTGTAATGAAGTTAGAGAAGGTGTCAGAAAAGTGAAACTGAAAAAACAAACAGAAATTGTATTTGAACAAGACTTATTTTCCGGATAATTCTTGTTTTTACAACGTATCTATTGGAACACAGAGGTTTTTTAGCCTATTTTTAAAAAGTTTCGGATGCTAGTGAGAAATATTATAATAAATCATATTTAAATATGACACACTTTGTGACTTTTTGAAAAAATAAATTTCCTATATTATTTTTGTTTTAAATACTTTATATATCCCATATTTTGTTTTTGATAAAAAAACAACTCTTTTTTATTCATACCAGCTGCTAACAAAATCAACATAGGTGCCAATTTGGCGCGATGTCTAATAGCAGTACCAACATTGGTACCACCTAGAGAAAACACCAATGCTGTAAACAAAAACATAAATAAAATAGCTTTTGCCGTATCATTATATTTATAAATTCTCCTATATTTAAAAACATAATAAAACATAAATAAATATAAGAAAGCATCAATTAACCCAATAGAATGCCATACTGAACGGACTAACCAAGGCATTAAAGGAGCAAAGAAAAAGGTTATATATCTTACTGGCACCTTTAACAAATCAGACGAACCTCCTGTCAAACGCGTCCAACTCGGATAACGAGATCCCCCTTTTGTTTCATATTGCTCTCTTGTTTTTAACATTTCCATACTTTTATCAAATGATCCTCCAATTTTACTGGTTCCAATTCCTGTTTGATTCATAAAATACAAAACGCCAACAACTAATAATATTGAAAAAACACGAGTAAAAAAATTATTTCCTCTAGCATTAAAATTTATAAAAAATATAAAACCTATAAATAAAAAAAGCATACCTGAATGAAAAAGAACTGCTATAAAAGTAAATAAAATAAATCCAAAAATTTTGGAATGCTGTTTATATTTCCAAAACTTTATAAAAGATATTAAACCAAGCATCATAAAAACCATAATAGGCACTTCTCTTAAAGTTAAAGCAGACTCTACCATAAGGAGTGGAAAAAGAGCTGTCACCCAAGCTGCTTTGTGTGCTATTTTATAATCATTCCATAAATATAAAGCTGCTTTATAAACCAAGTGTACTAAATACACTCCCAATAATATCATAAATAGTCCTAATATTAATGGATAATGACCAAATATTACATATATAAAAGAAATCAATAATTCATAAAGTTTTGATCCATGTGACAAATAATATACAACATCTATCTGATAATCAGAAATAGATAATAAATAAGCATTTCTTTCAAAAGAGTTAGCATCTCCTTCTCCTTGTGGTAACGTAAAAACAAAATTATGTAATAATAGAAGAATAAATCTAACTATAAAAGCTATAAATAATATGTTTGCTATTGATTTTTTCAAATTAAATGTTTTATATTATTTTTTATCATTCTGAATTTTCCACTTTTTTCTACTGGAATTTCATTCACTTCTTGTAATTTAATAGACATTTTATTACCTAGTCTGTCACGCCAATTTGAAATAAATTTACTTCTGTCGCTTTTGTTAAATACATCCTTGTCAACTACCATTTTAATAATAATTTCATCAATATTATCTTGAACCACTTGAAATTTAACAATACCTTTTACCCCCTTTAATGTATTGGAAATATTACCCAAATTAATTTTTCCTGTTTCAGTTGAGTAAATATAATCATCAATACGTCCCAAAATACTCTCGGCTAATGGATTGTTGTTGCCACAAGCACATTTTTCGGTTGACAATTTAAGACGATCACCAATATCATAACGAATAAGCGGTGTGCCGTAAGTGGTAAAAGAGGTTACAACCAGACGTCCTTCATCAACGGGTTGATTTTGTTCATTTAAAACTTCAAATACACCAGATTGCAATTCTATATGCAAATTACCTTTGGGGCATTCATAAATAAATGGAGCACCTTCTGATGACGCGTATTGATCCAGAACTTTAGTATGGAAATAAGTAGACAAAAGCGTTCTAATTTCATCAGTGACAGTTTCAGCCGTAGAAAAAATAGCTTTTATTATTCCTTTTGGAAAATCTATTTGATGCCGAATACCATATTGCGCAATTTCTATAATACTCGAAGGAAAACCCACCATATACTCAGGTTGAAATTTTATTATATTCTTTAAATAATATCCTAAATATTTTTCATTAATATGAAAAGTTGAATAATAACGAACTTTATATAAATAATCAGTTTTCCAAAAACGATTCTTTTTTATATCTTTTTTATTTAACAAGCTTTTGCCACTAAACCAAGCTGTTTTTTTCCCTAATTGGTAACCATACCAACTCCTAAAATAATCTAAAGTAGCAAAACGTTTTTGCATATCTTCATCCGTAAAAATTACTTCAAGCGACTTACCCGTTGTTCCACCTGTTTTTGAAACAATTCCATTATTTTTAGAAAGTGTATACACCTCATTTATATTTTTACGAAGTTCTTCCTTATTGATTATGGGTGAAATATTAATATCATCTATACTTTCAGGCAATTTTAAATTACTATATTTATCTTTGTAAAATTTAGAATTTAAAATTGCATGTTGTAATAATTTTTGAAATTCTTTTTCTTGAATTTGTTTTAACTTCTTTAAAGGTAATCTTTGGTTATCTTTTAATTCTTTTAAATATGCATTATATTTACCTCCATATCTTTTTTTATAAGCCAAATAATTAAAGATACTAACCATCCAGTTTTGAATAAAATGTGGCGCTATTTTATAAAATTTTTCTTTCATTTATTCATAATTAAAATATAAAGATACCCAAGTGTCAACTAATTTTTCAATATCAAAATTACTTTCAACATATTTTTGATTATTATAACCTAACTTATCTAGTTCTTCTTGTTTTAAAGACAAAACTTGAAGTAATGCTTTTTTTAATTCTTTATTATTTTTTGAAGGAATAAGAACACCTCCTTCCGATGCTAATAATATATTACCAATTTCGCCAACATTTGTAGATACAATAGGTAGAGATGAAGCCATAGCTTCTAACAATACCATAGGCAAACCCTCTGAATGAGACGAGATAACAAAAGCATCATATTTTGATAATACTTCGGGAACATTGTTTATGTTTCCTAATAATTGTATATTATTTAATTGAAACTCATCTATAATATCCTCAAGGTTTTGTTTTTCATCTCCATCGCCAGCAATATCCAAAATGAAATCTAATGACATTTTATTTATTTCGGCAAAAACTTTTATAAGATTGTCATAATTTTTAACAGAATGTAATCTACCTATACTTAACCATTTAAAAGGAACATGATTAAAATTCTGTTTTTCTTGATATTCATTTATAAACAAACCATTTGGAATATACCGACTTTTTGATTTAGATATTGCTTTTTGATTTATTAATAGTTGTAGGACTTCTTGTGAAACGGCTGTATGAAAATCAACCCATTTATTTGTCAAACGATATATTTTATAAGGATTATAACTACGTGTATTTAACAAATAAGAACCATGAGTAGTATTAATAACTCTAATATCTGTATTAAAAATTTTAATTAATCGACTTAATATATTAGCTTGGAATAAATGTGCATGAATTACATGAGGCTGTTCTTTTTTAATGATTTTAAGTATCTTATAAACATCTAATATTAGCCCAACACTTTTTTTTAAAGGAATATTGGTATGTTTTACACGTTTATCCAATTGATCAATTAATGCCAAATCTTTCGAAATAGTCAACAGACTTATTTGGTAACCTTTATCAAGCAATGCTTTTGACAAACGCAGTAAATGGGTTTCAGCACCACCAACTCCTAAGCCGTTTATAATGAATAGTATTTTTTTATTTAACATGAATAACAAAGGTACTCATAAATTTATTAATTGCAAACAATAACAACTCTTTAAGATTAATAGGTTTTTTTATCAAAAAAGCCTCATCAATAAATGGACTTATTTCTTTCCAAGGTTTCCTTTGCTTAATTAATACTTTGACTAACGAAAGCCTATTTTCCTTCTTTCGTTGTTGAATTTCATCCTTATCCAGTAAATCATTAATTTTTGCATGAGATAGAAATTCTTCAACACCTTCGTAAGATTTATATGGATTTTTTTTACTCCACGAATCATTTCTAATATATCTTTTAAAACCAATTTTATTTACCCCGTAAAATTTCCATTTTTTTGCAATTTTCAACAATATTTCAAAGTCTTCATTAAATTTTAACTCTTCATTAAAACCTTTAACAGCCTTTAAAATATACTTATGAAAAATATAATTAGACACTTGACCCGGTATTCCATTAATACGACCTATTAATCGAGTATTATGCAATAACAAGCCGTTATATATATTTATATTTTCAATTTCATCGTTTTTATTTTCATAAATTCTTAACTCTGTGCCATATATTAAACCATAATTATTATCTAATTTGGAGAACTCTTTTATTCTCCATTCAATAGACTCAGTTACAAGTTCATCATCTGAATCTAAAAATATAATAAAGTCTCCTTTTGCTTTTTTAATTCCATAATTACGAGCACTCGATGGACCTCCATTTAGCTTTTTGAAATAATTAACTTGAATACTTGTTCCCGTTTTTAAATCGTTGGTTATTAACTCTGCTTTATCATCTTCTGATCCGTCATCTATTATGAGTAATTCCAAAGGTGGTGCTGTTTGTTCTATAACAGAACGAATTGACCTTTTAAGATAGTCAGCGTCATTATATGTTGTAATAATTACACTTACTGTCTTATTCATTTTTATTTAATTTTTTCATTAAGAAACCTTTTAATTTTTCTTTATCAAAATCATTATTCAAGTTATTTGCCCACTGATAAACCTTATTGCTTATATACTTATAATCATATTCAATAAAACCTATAGCTTCTGCTAACTCATCTTTACTATGAATTAATAAATTATCAAACGGATAATGAAACTGATCAAAAAATATATCTTTTGGGGAAAACTCTTTTTGCAAATCTATAAAAATTGACGGTATTCCGAGTAAAGCAGCATCTATCGCAGAAGTAGAATTGAAGGTAATATGAAGTTTTGCCTTTTTTAACAGTTCTTCCAAGTTGTCATCTGAAATAGTTATAAAATCATGGTTAAAAGTTAAATCAAAATTATCTGAGTAGCGTGGGTGATGTTTTAAAACTATTTTATAATCATTTTTTTCTAAGTGCTTTAAAATACTATTTACTATTTCTCTAAGTGTTTTTATGTAATTAGTATTAATTTTTTTACTAAAGTCAGGTGTTAGTTGTAAAGTAAATAGAATAATTTTCTTATCTATATTTGATAAATTCATTAACTCATTATTCACTCCAACTGTTATTACATTTTCATTATTGTAAAAGTTTGTTTTATCATTATTAATCAATATTTTTTTAATTTTATTACTAAACACAAGGGTAGTAATATTATTAAAAGTTTTGATAGCTGGAGGCCTACCATCCAACAGATAACCTTTATGTCCATTCATCGTTATCCCATGTTGGTAATCTACCACAGTAGCCTCCGGACTTAATAAACGCCAAAGTGTTACTTTATTCCATATTAGTGTAATGTAAATCTTAGAATCTAAGTTATATAAAAAATACCTTTTTAATATCTTACTTATAAAAATATCTTTTTCGAGTGAATTAAGTTTGCTTATTTTTTTATTAAATAATTTTCTTAAAATTATAGATATCAATGAAATAAAATCGAAAGGTATTGCATCCCTATTTCGTTCAAATTGTTTATACTCTCCTTTTAAATCTGCATCCTCTATTATTATATAATTTAATTTTAATCTCTCACAGACTTCAAAAAAGGGTTGAAATAAAGAATTACCTCCATTATCATTTCTATTAAAAACAACTGAATTTACAAAAATGACATCATATTCTTTCTTTCTAAACAAAAGCTTAAAAAAGAAAGCAAAGGATCTTAGCATTTTTTTACTTAAAAGCATTCTAATTAAATCCATATTAAATTATTTTCCAAGGCATTTTATATACCTTATTACTATAAAACCAAACTAATAAAAAAGAAAGTATGGCTGTTAACAAATAAGCTTGTGCAGCACCAATTGCTCCTCTTTCTTTAATAAACCAGTATGCCAAACCAACATTTACCAATGATGATACAAAAGTAATATACGCTAAATACTTTGTTTTTTTTTCATAAAAAATATAATTAACTACCATAAAGTACATTCCCTGAAAAGCCGCAGCAAAAGCTAAATAGCCCACATATTTATATGATTCTGCAAAATTCTTTTCTAAAATTAGATTAATGAGTATTGGTGCTGTGTATGTTAAAAGTAAAGCAAGTATAAAAATACTTATAAAATAGAAATACGTAAATTTTACAATTTTACTTTTAACTTGTATAGTTGGTTTATCTGATAATTTTCTGTACAAATAAGGGACCCATGCCTTATTGAACGCAGCGGTTAAAACAGCCATAGGTATTACAAATTGACTTCCAACATTATATAAACCTGTTTCCTTTTTACCAACTAGAAATACTAAAATAAATATGATGGCACCTGATCGTAACCAAAAACTCAATTGGTGTGGCACAAGAGGTATTCCAAAATGTAAGGCATCCTTTATATATTCTTTATGATAACTCATGTTTAGATAACTACGTTTATATAAAATGACAATACTAGCTATTGCGCTAATTAGTCCACCAATAAACATTCCTAAAGCTCTACCTTCCCACGACATAGTCAAAATAATTACAAAGAATAAAGACAATCCAAATTTAATAATAGTTTCTCCTATTTGAAAACTACCATAATACTTTGGCTTTTGTTCCACCAACCATAAAGAGAGATTTATGGTTACAAAAAAAGATGCTAAAGACATTAAAGTTGCAATTAACATCCACTGATAAGGAATACCTAATTTAATAAAGAGGTAATTCTTTAATAAACTAATAACAATCAGTGCTAAAATAAACGAAATCAAAAGTATATACACCACATTACCCACGTATTGTGCTAATTCCTCCTTTTTTAATTTATAAAAATTCACACTAATAGCTCCTTGCACGCTTAAACCTATAAAAATGGCAAGAACTCCAATAAGGGAACTAAAAGTTGCTAAAACACCATAATCCTCAGGAGATAAATAATAAGTTAAAACAGGTAATAAAACAAAAGGTATTGCCTTGTTGATGACATCAGCAAATACATAAACAAAGGAATCTTTAAAGAGTTTGTTATTTAATCTCTTTAACCTCATACTATTTTTCTTTTTAATATTGTTTCTACCATCAAAAAATCTAACTCAGTATCTATATCGATACTATTTTCTATTGACATTATATATGCCTTAGTTTGTTCACCCAAAAAACCATTATTTTTATATAAGTAATTAATATTTGCTATATATAAAGCACCATTTAAACGATAATAAGGTGGTAAGTCTTGTGACCTTATATTCCTCATTTCCTTTTTTATAAAATTTTTCATAGAGTAATCACTAGGCAAAGTATTACTCCATAAAGGAGAATGCTCTGTTTTACACACTGAAACAATAGCTTTTGTATTTGCGTCAAGTAATTCAATTGCTTTATCAATATCATCTACAGTTCTTAATGGAGATGTAGGTTGCAATAAAACTATATACTCAAATTCCTTGTCATAAAATTCGATTGCATGTTTCAAAACAGAAATACTATCTGCTGTATCTGATGCTAATGTTTTTGGTCTAAGAAATGGTATTTCCGCGCCTTGATTTATACTTATATCTTTAATTATATCACTATCTGTCGAAACTATTATTTTATCAAGATACTTAGATTCTTTAGCAGCATCAATAGACCAAGCAATAAGTGGTTTCCCAAATAAATCAAGAATATTTTTATTGGGCAGTCTCTTACTACCAGCCCTAGCGGTAATAACTGCAAGTATTTTTTTATTATTAATCATTTATTTAATCCCAATTTATATGTGCAATATCTTTTTGAGCTTTTTCAAAATCCTCATGTTTACCAATATCTAACCAATACGAACGTATTGGATAATGTACCAATTTCTTATTGTCATTTATTACACTTTGCATAAAATCTGTAGCATTACACACTTGATTTGAAGGTATATAATTTAATAAATCTTTCTTAAAAAGATAAATACCTGCATTTGCATAATAAGTATAATTAGGTTTTTCTTTGAACGATTTAACTTCTATATCATCTGTTTCAAAAATAGCATAAGGCAAATTTATTTCATAAGGTATAGAAGCGACTAACATATCAGCGTCTTTATCAATAAAAGTTTTATACATATCTTCATAATCTATATTAGTTAATAAATCTGAATTCATTAAAAGAATTGTATCATTCTTAAAATCATTTATCAAACTTAAAGCACCTGCTGTTCCTAACATTATAGGTTCTTTTATAATAGAAAAGTTTATTTCACTATTATAATTATTACAAAAAGTTTCTATTTGATCAGAAAGATAATTTACGGTGATAAACTGATTGATGATACCATACTGATAAAGTCGATCTAAATTATATGATATAATTTCTTTATTACCCACTTTTAGTAACGGTTTAGGGCATGTGTTAGTTAAAGGTTGCAAACGAACACCCTTGCCACCTGCCATAATTACGGCATCAATAGGTAAGATAGATTTAACTTCAGTAAAATCATATAATCTTAAAAACTTTTTGTTTACATCAAGCAAGGGCACTACTTTTAATTTTTTTTCTCTAAAAACTTTGAGTTTATTAAAATTATTTTCGCCCTCTTGTAAAAAACTAAAATCTTTGTAATAAAAATTGTCTAAACTGTCATCAAGTTGTAACCCTTTTATTAATCCTCTTCTAATATCACCATCTGTAATTGTTGCAATAATTTTGTCATCCCCTTCAATTAATAGAGTTTGTATTTTAGGATTTTTATCGAGCTTTATTAATGCTTCTTTTAAAGTTGTATTTTTATTTATAATAATTTCGTAAATCATACCTTCTTTGTTATTTTATTTCTTTTCTAAAAAAAATTGAATAGTATCTATATCTCTATTTTCTACTTTTATAGTAAGTATATTTTTAACGCTTATATTATATTTTTCTTTAGCAAAGAAATTGAAAAATATCAATTTTAAAGCATTAAAATTTGTTAAATGAAAACTCCCATTATCAATTTTAATAACATAATTTGGTTCTGAAAAACTATAATCATTTAAGTTAAATTTTTCAGCTTCTTTTAATAATGTTTTCCATTGTGAAATTAAAGCAAAATATTCATCACCCTCACAAATTAATCGTTTTTGGTTTCCAAAAGATTTTTTAGCTATTCCGCTTAAATTATAAAATGAAATATCTCTAGAAGTCGCATTTAAATCAGTTGTATTGTCTATCACTATAAATGAATTATGTTCGAAAATTAACTTATTTTCTTTCATGTTTTCATAAAGACTCTCTTGCTTTAGCCACCCTTTTATAAATTGAAAATTTTGAGATAAAGAAAAGACTAAGAAAAGAGCTACAATATTAATCATAATATAATTAAAGTATTTTTTATTAGTTAGTATATAAACCAAACTAACCAATATAAATGCAGTTCCAATTGGTAAAAGTAACTGATGTCTTGTGTTATAAGCTTCAAAAGTAGGTGTTTTACCTACTAATACATAAGGCAAAGCTGCTAATGAAAATAATATCATACCTAAATATAAGAAAACATAGACTTCTTTTATTGAAATAGTAAGATTATTAATATCTATTTTTTTGATAAAAAAACTAATTATGAAAGTAAATGCAATAAATAATATAAAAAATACAATATCTGAATGAATTACCAATAATGAATTAGAAAATAATCCAAGAAATGATTTTTGAATTGCTAACATCAAATATTTAGGGGCAAGTAAGAGACTAGATAAAGATAAATCATTATACCCTGATTCAGCATAAAGTCCAGAGGTTTGAAAAAAGAAAAATTTGAAAAAAGAAAAAACAAAAGGCAATACTAAGAAATCGGTTGTTTTTATAATATTTGACAGTGTTATAAGTTTAATACTTTTAAAATTTAATTGCACTTCATTTAATGATTGACTGCTTACTACAAAGTATAAAATAATATATGGAACAATATAAAAAACAACTAATGAATTAGTTAAAAAACTTGTTAAAAATAAAAATAATGCTGTAAATCTTAATAATAAATTCTTTGTTTTTACTGCTTTAATCATAAGATAAGTAGCTAAAATAAACAAATAATACGTTAATGTATATGGAAAACAAATAAGTGTATTTTTTGCAGAAAAATAAGGAACGATAGTAAAAATAAGTACAATCCAATACGAAATATCAAGATTTACTTTTAAAAATTTGAATGAATTCCATAGAGCATAACCCGTTAATAATTGTAAAATAACAGTTAATAAATGATAAATAAATACAGCGTATTGACTATGCAATAAAAATAAGTGGAGATAACCAAAAAGCGGGTTTCCATTTCCATAAAATTGTGTCATTATAGATTCAAACGAACTATTATAAATAGCCCAATCATCCCAATAAATACCATTATTAAATAATAGTATAACATTTCCAAAAAGGTAAAAAAATACTATAGATAAAAAAGGGCATTTCTTAAAAATATTATTCATCTTAAAAAAAATTAATTAGTTTAATTATTCTGACTACATCTTTTACTTCCAAATCATAGTACAAAGGCAATCTAACTAAATTATTTGTAAACTTATCACTATTTTTTAATTTTTCACCTTTGTATCTATTTTGAAAATATGGACTCTTATGCAAACTTAAATAATGAGATACAGCCAAAATATTATTTTCCTTAAGTTTACTTATTATTTGTGTTCTTGTTTCTACACTATCACACACAAAATAAAACATATGAGCATTATTAGTTGCATATGTTGGAATGTAAGGCAATGTAAAAAAATCTTTTTTCGATTCTGATTTTAATAACTCATAATAAGCATTCCAAATTTGTTTTCTTTTATTTTGAATTCTATCTATATTTTCAATCTGAGCCCAAAGAAAAGCAGCAATTATTTCAGAAGGCAAAAAAGAAGAGCCTATATCAACCCATCCATATTTATCAATCTCCCCCCTAAAAAAAGATGATCTATTTGTTCCTTTCTCCCATATTATTTCTGCTCTATTTATAAATCGTCGATCATTTATTGCCAACATACCACCTTCACCACTAATAATATTTTTTGTCTCATGAAATGAAAAAGTTGCCATATGTCCAATACTTCCTAATGCATTTCTCTCTCCATCCTGACCTGTATAATAACTATCTATGGCTTGAGCTGCATCTTCTATTATTAACAAATTATATCTATCTGCTAATTCCATTATTTTATCCATATCACATGCTACTCCTGCATAATGGACAGGTACAATAGCTTTAGTTTTGGCAGTAATAAGATCTTCTATTTTATCTACATCAATATTAGGATTATCTTCGCAAGAATCTGCAAAAATTATTTTAGCTCCTTGTCTAACAAAAGCTAAGGCGGTAGAAACAAATGTAAAACTTGGAACAATAACCTCATCTCCTTCTTTTATATCTGCTAATATAGCTGCCATTTCTAAAGCATCTGTACAAGATGTAGTTAACAATACTTTTTTAAAACCAAATGTTTTTTCAAAATACTGCTGACAAAGTTTAGTGTATTTACCATTGCCAGATATTTTACCTGATTTTACAGCATCTTCTATATAGGTTATTTCTTTACCTGTAAGATATGGTTTGTTGAATGGTATTATTTGTTCCATATATGATAAATGTTTGTGATAGATTTAATAGCAAATCCATTTTTTTTATATAATTGCATTGCAGGTTTATTATTATATTGTGTTGCTACTTCGAGATTTTTATATCCGTGTAAAGATGATTCTTTTTCAGCACTAAAAATTAATTGAGAAGCAATCCCTTTTCCCTGAAAATTAGGTGCAACTGAAATTAATCCTATTCTACTTGTGTTCTCATTTTTCTTTTCTATAGTAACAAAACCTGCTATTGTTTTATCAATAATCCTAACTAAAATGGAAAAAGCAATATTCTTTTTTATACTTTCATCAATCCAAATCTGATACATTCGTTTAAAGTCACTTTCTGAAAAAGCTTTATCGAGATTAAATCTAGAATAAATTCCACTTAAATACGCAAGATTTAATAATTCTGAATAATTATGTTTTGTACAATCAAATTCAATAATTTCATTATCAATTTCAATGGATGATCTAATAATTTTTTCAAAATTAACTTTTTTATCAATAGGTGATAAATTAACTATCTCTAATTCTGAAAAAACATAAACTAATCTATAATTAGTTTTTTCAAAATTACTAATAACACTTTGATTATCATTTATATCAATTCTTCCAACTTTATAACCAAAAAAATTTGAATCCCAATATAATTCTTTAATCATAAATTTATTTTTTCAGAAATGATATATGTTGGTCTATCTTTTACTTGATCAAACACTTTACCTAAATAAATTCCTAACACACCTAACATCATCATAATTATACCAGACAAAAACCAAATAGATAAAATTAAACTTGCATAACCCAATACAACAATTTCACCTTTTATATATAAATATGCAAAATAACTACCAAAAAGGAGTACTATAAATACAATAAAAAAACCAAGTTTTACCATTAATTTAAGTGGTTTATTTGAAAATGTAATAATATTATCAAATGCCAATTTTAGTAATTTTTTAATACTATACGATGATTTTCCTTCATTTCGTTTTGCATGCTCAACATTGATTGAAGTTTTTTTAAATCCAACCCATTGACTCATTGTAGGAAAATATTTAATACTATCTTTCATTTTCAAGATTGCTTCTATAACCTTTTTGTTGTATATCCCAAAATTTGCAATTGAGCTATCTTGTTTTGTATCTGTTAAATAACTTAAAATTGCATAAAACAAAACGGAACTCTTTCTTTTTATAAAACTATCTTTTCTTATAGTCCGCTTTGCATAAACTATATCAAAGCCTTCTTTTGCTTTATTGTACAATTTAACAATTTCTTCTGGTTGATCTTGTAAATCACAATCCATAACAATTATCCATTCACCCTGTGCGTTTACTAAACCTGCAGTAATTGCATAATGTTGTCCAAAATTTCTAGATAGATTAATACCTTTTAATTTCTTATTGTCAATTGCAAATTTTTTTATTATTTTCCAATCACTTTCAAGACTTGCATCATTGATTAATAATATTTCATATTCTTCAGATAGATTCTGTAAAGAACATTCTAATCTACTTATCAACTCTTCTATATTGACGCTACAAGAAAAAATTGGAATAACTACTGAAAACATCATAATATTCTACTTAATAAATTAATTAAACCACATCTTATATCTCCATAAATTAGTGAGCCAAGTACTTCTTATTGTTCATTTAACATAAATATTGTTAAAACACTAGCCAATTCATTTTGGTTTTTTAAAGCTTCAATTAAAGAATTATTCTCGTTAATGGTATATTTTGATAGGTCTTTCATTCGTTAGGTCTTATTCAATCAATTTTAACACTTCTTTTATTCTTATTGTAGCATCTCCACTCCCATAAATATTCGTTTTCATTGGTAATTTTTCTTTTGCAATATAATCTACAGTATCTATAATCTTTTGTTTTTCAATTGGTATCGAGATGATATTATCCGTTATTATTCTTCCTTTTTGTCTATCTCCCAAGTTAATTACCCACTTAGGAAAAAATGCTGCTTCTACAAAACCACTCGAAGTATTTCCTAGCAAAAGACTACAATGTTTCATGCAACTTAGATACCCTTTCATTCCAAATGATTCAACTAAGAAAATATTTGCTTTACCTTTTGAAAATTCTTCTATTCTATTTCTAATCATCAAACCATTCGTATCAGCGTTTGGCATGGTAATAACAATTTGATAGTTATTTCTTAATACCTTAAATGAATTCAGTATTTCATCTATATAGAACTCATTGTGTTCAAAATCAACAGTTTCAGGGTGAAAAGTCGATAAAATAGTTGGAATCTCTAAATCAATATTAAATTTCTTTAAAAAGTCATTTTTTGTATATAATTCTATGTTTCTTAAATTATCTATACTTAAGGCACCAACTTTAAATACTCTGTCTGGTTGTTTATTAATCTCAATTGCTCGCATTTTATATTTATCTGTTGATACAAATAAATATGTTGACATTAATGAAATACTATGACGATATGAGTTATCAATAGCACCTAAGGTCGTTTCTCCTGCGTGTAAATGAGCAAATTTTATATTAAATAGTGAAGCTGCAGCTACTGCAGCAAACATTTCATATCTATCACCTAAAGCAAAAACTAAATCAAATTTATTATCACTCCAAAATTTAGAAAACTTTACAATTGTTTCACCAATCGATTTTGAAATACTAGCTGGGGTATCATTATTTGGTGTTGTTTTTAGTTTGTACTTAATTATGAAACCTTGCTTCTCTATTTCATTGGCTGTAAAACCATGTTGTTTCGATAAATGAGTTCCAAAAACAATTAATTCTACTTCAAAGTAACTATCAGATATTAATTCTTTCAGTAAAGGAATATATATTCCAAAATCTGCACGAGTACTCGTTAATATTCCTACTTTTAATGCCATTCTCTCTTAAAATTCTATCAGTTCATCTTCATTAAAATTTCTACTTGCATATTTTCCAATAACATCATACCATCTCATTGGCGAAATACCTGTACCTGGTCTTTTGACACTGATATTCTCTTTAGTAAACAGTTCTCCTTTCTTGATTTCTTTAATAGCAATTATACTTTTTCGAGCAATAGCACTATTTTTTTCTTCACTTTTACTAGGTTCTTTTATCCCATTTCCAAGTACTACCTCAATATTTCTAATGGCAGAAACCATCGCTTTCAATTCATCAGGTTCTAAAGAAGCTAAATGATCTGGCCCTTTCATGGATCTATCCAAGGTAAAATGTTTTTCTATCACTTTTGCTCCTAGTGCTACGGCTGCAATGGGTACTTCTATCCCTAAAGTATGGTCAGAATAGCCAATTTTAACTCCTAATTCTTTTCCAATCGTGAGCATTGCTTTCAAATTGACATCTTCCATAGGTGTCGGATACTCTGTATTGCAATGTAAAATTGTTATATATTCTTTTTTTACGCCATTACTCAGTAAAATATCAAAAGCATTTTTAACTTCTTGCATAGTCGCCATACCTGTACTCATTACTATCGGTAATTCTAATTGGGCTACTTTTTCTAAATAGGGTAGGTTGGTTATTTCTCCGGAGGGAATTTTATAAAAATCTAATTTGTCTTTTAAAAAATCAATACTTTCAAAATCAAATGCTGTGGATAGAAATTTTATGTTTTTGGTTTTACAATAATCAATTAAGACAAAATGTTTATCATAAGTCAATTCTAACTTTTTAAGCATTTCAAATTGCGAATCATTTTCAGCAGTATTATCTTTTTGATACTTGGCTTTTTCAGCGCTTTTAATTACCAAATTTTTTGCTTTAAATGTTTGAAACTTTACATAATCTGCCCCTGCCATAGAAGCTGCATCGATTAATCTTTTAGCTAAATTAATATCACCATTGTGGTTTACGCCTGCTTCTGCTATAATTAATACTTTCTTCATAATTTAATTTTTACAGGGCTACCTATATAAACACCCGGTTCGTTTAAATCCTTATAAACTAATGAATCTACTCCAATTATAACATTATCTGTAATAAAAAGGTCATTAACACAGGTACTATTTGAACCAATAAAACATTCATTTCCAATATTCACATTGCCATTTAAAACACTCTTTGTAGAAATATGGCAATGATTACCAACTTTACAATCATGTTCTATCAATACTTTGGTATTTATTATACAATCCTCGCCTATTTCAACATCTGCATTTATCATAGCATGATGCATAATAATTGTACCTTTTCCCAGTTTGGAGTAGTTTGAAACATATGCCGTAGATGCCACAATAGATGGCAAAGAAAATCCTAAATTTTTTGCCAAATTAAATAATTTAATTCTAAGCTTTGCTGATTTTATCTGCCCAACGCTAATTAACGCATACCGATAATGTTTTTTTAATTCTTTTAAATCATCATCATTTCCAATTACCTTATAGTCTAATATCTTTTCACCTAATTTTTCTTTTACATCTATAACACCCCCTATTTCGTATTCTCCCGTTGATTCGACAACATCAATACAAGATTTACAGTGACCACCACCACCTATTAATATGATTTGTTTTTTATTCATTTAATTCTCACGCTACTTGTTATATTCACAACTCTACTTTCTATGTACTCTGAATTTGTTAAATCACTTTTAGGACAATCTTTATACATGTCTAATTTATTCATTAATCTCCAAATGGGTCTTGACATAATTCCTTTTTCATTGGTAAATTTTAAAAAAGCATCCCTGGTTTTCTCGTTCTCTAAAAATATTGTATTTAACCAATAATTGGCTTTTGCATCTTTTACTTCTCTTACAAGATTTATATCATTTTTATCTTTAAAAAAATTAAAATACAAATCAGAAAGCTCTCGTTTATTGGCTACAAATTCTTCTAACATTTCTAACTGAGCGCAGGCTAAAGCTGCATTAATATTGGGCATTCTATAATTATATCCAATTTCGTCATGTACATAATCCCACTTATGAGGCACTTTTGCTTGTGTTGATAAATGCTTGGCTCTTATTGCTAATTTTTCATTATTTGTTACAATTGCTCCGCCACCTCCAGAAGTTATCGTTTTGTTTCCATTAAAACTAAAAACACCAAGGCTTCCAAAAGTACCTGTATGTTTATCTTTATAAAAGCTACCTAACGATTCAGCGGCATCCTCAACAACAGGTATATTATATTTTGAGCAAACTTTTACTAACTCATCAATGTATAAAGGTAAACCAAAAGTATGCATAGGAACACAAGCAGAAATTTTTTTTCCAGTTTTTCTATTATAACACTTTCCTTCTTTCATTTCAGCAATTTCCTGCAAATAACTTTCTAATTTTACAGGAGAAAGTCCCATTGTGTCTTTATCAACATCTACAAAATGAGGTATGGCACTTGCATAAGATATGGCATTAGCAGTTGCAATAAATGTCAAGGGTTGCATTAACACTTCATCTCCTTTCTCAACTCCCAGTAGTACTAATGCTAAATGTAAAGCATTTGTTCCATTAACCATAGCAATAGCATATTTTGCCCCAGTAATTTCACAAAGCATCTTCTCAAATTGATCAACATATTTTCCCACAGATGAGACAAATGTAGAATCTATAGCATCTAAAACATACTTACGTTCATTACCTATAAATCTAGGTTCGTGTAAGGAAATAAATTGTTCTTCCTCTTTAAAAGTATTTCGTATAAAATTTACTACATCTCTATACATTGTAAATTCCAGCTTTATATTGTTCTAAATTTTTACTATCCTTAAACCAGTTAATTGTTTCTTGTAATCCTTCTTCTAAAGAGTATTGCAATTTCCAATTTGTATTCTCTAAGATTTTAGAATTATCTCCAAACAATCTAAAAACTTCTGAATTTGCTGGTCTTAACCTATTAATATCTTGAATAATAGTTGCTTTTGGATTAATCAATTTCACTAAAGTGTCTGCCATTTTTTTCATTGAAATCTCAGAATTAGTTGCAATATTACACTCGTGACCTATTAATTCATTAGTATTTGCAATGGCAATAAATCCTTTTACAGTATCTTTAACGTAAAGTAGATCTCTTGTTGGCGTTAAATCACCTAATTTTATTTCTTCAAACCCACTTAATAATTGTGTTATTATAGTTGGTATTATAGCTCTAGCAGATTGCCTTGGGCCATACGTGTTAAATGGCCTTACAATTGTAATTGGCAAATCAAAAGAACGATAAAATGAGTCTGCTATACTATCAGCCCCAATTTTAGTAGCAGAATAAGGCGATTGAGGTTGTTTTGGATGCTTCTCATCTATTGGAACATATTGTGCAGTGCCATAAACTTCTGATGTAGAAGTTACTAATACTCTTTCAATATTTAAATCTCTAGCAGCTTGTACGATGTTTAGCGTTCCTTTTATATTTGTATCAACATAACTATCAGGTGAATGATACGAATAAGGTATAGCTATTAAAGCTGCAAGATGATATACTATATCACAATTTTGCATGGCTGTACGCACGCCATTTGGATCTCGCACATCACCTGTGAAAACCTCTATTTTATCTAGCTTTTCCTTTGGTAACGTATCTAACCAACCCCATGAATTAAATGAGTTGTAATAACAAAAAGCCTTAACATCATACCCTAAGTCAATCAATTCCTCAACCAAATGACTTCCAATAAAACCATCTGCACCTGTTACTAATATTTTTTTATTGTTCATATACAATTGTTAATTAAATTTGAATAGACAAAGATACTAAATTTAGTTAAAATCATAAAGTTATTCATACTTTTTACATTTTTAACAAAATCTTTTTTAAATACTCATAATATTCCCCTTTGGAATTGCCTATATTATTTTTTAATTGGGTTTTGGTAATCCATTGGTATTTTAAGGCAATCTCCTCTAAACAAGCAATTTTAAGTCCTGTACGTTTTTCAATGGCTTTTACAAATTCGGTGGCTTCCGTCAGCGCTTCAACAGTACCTGTGTCAAGCCAAGCATAACCACGGCTAAATTTTTGTAAATGCAATTTTCCTTGTGTTAAATACGCTTGATTAACCGAAGTAATTTCCAACTCACCACGTGCAGAAGGTTTAACATTTTTGGCAATCTCTACCACCGAATTGGGATAGAAATATAAACCGACCACTGCGTGATTCGATTTTGGGTGTTGCGGTTTTTCTTCAATGCTTAATACTTTGCCATTTAAATCAATCTCAGCCACACCATATCGTTCGGGATCATTGACATAATACCCAAATACGACCGCTTTATTTTCTTCTTCTACTTTTTTTACGGAGTCCATCAATAATTTTTGAAAACCTGAGCCGTAAAAAATATTGTCACCTAAGACCAAACACACATCATCCTTACCGATAAATTCTTCGCCGATAATAAATGCTTGTGCCAATCCGTCTGGACTGGGTTGTTCGGCATACGCTAATCTAATACCGAATTGGCTTCCATCGCCAAATAATTTTTTGAAATTGGGCAAATCATGCGGCGTCGAAATAATCAAGATATCCCGTATGCCTGCCAACATTAATACTGACAATGGATAATAAATCATCGGCTTGTCATAAATGGGCAACAATTGCTTGGAAACCACTTTGGTCAATGGATGTAATCTTGTCCCGGAACCACCGGCTAATACTATTCCTTTCATTCAGTGTTTATTACTAATAATTTTTGCAAATATACAATATCATTTTTGATTGCCTCATTTTATCTTTTGGGTTTTATCAATGGTAGATGCAACTATAAAATGTGAATTTTCAATAATTTACATTTGACTATATTGCTTAAAAATCTTATAATGACTTAATAAATTGATAAATTCTATCTGAAGCTTTGCCATCGCCATAGGGATTGTGTAGCTTTGTCATCTGTTGATACAAATGCGCATCACTTAATAGTTTATTGGCTTCCAACACAATTTTTTCTTTATCTGTTCCAACTAAAATCACCGTTCCTGCTATTACGGCTTCAGGGCGTTCTGTGGTGTCGCGCATGACCAAAACGGGCTTGCCCAAACTAGGTGCTTCTTCTTGAATACCACCACTATCGGTAATAATCAAATAGGATTTTTCCATCAGCCATAAAAAAGCCGGGTAACTCAAAGGATTGATTAAAGAAATATTGGGAATCTCATTTAAAAATTCAAAAATAGGGGTTTGCACATTCGGATTCAAATGCACCGGATACACAATTTGCACATCGGGGTGCTGCAAGGATAATGTTTTAAGGGCATTGCGAATATTAATAAAACCATCGCCAAAATTCTCTCTTCTATGACCGGTTACCAAGATTATTTTTTTGTTGAAATCTAAGCTGTTTTTTAAATTTTGAATTTCATCATCTTCATAATCTTTTAGTTTTTTCATTCCCCAATATAAGGCATCAATAACGGTATTTCCGGTAACACTAATCGATTGCGCATCGACATTCTCTTGCAAAAGGTTTTCTTTGGCTTTTGCTGTTGGCGCAAAATTATAATCCGCAATTCTACCGGTAATTTGTCTATTTATTTCTTCAGGAAAAGGTGCATATTTATCGTGCGTTCGCAGACCAGCTTCTACATGTCCCACTTTGGCACCGGCATAAAAGGCTGCCATACTGCCTATCATGGTAGTCGTTGTATCGCCATGCACAAAAACAACATCTGGCTTAAAATCTTCTAAAACAGGTTGTAAAGATGTTAATATCCTAGCTGACAAACCAAATAAGCTTTGCCCCTTTTGCATTAAATCTAAATCGTAATCGGGCTGTATATCAAAAAAATCCAATACCTGATCCAACATTTCACGATGCTGTGCGGTTACACACACGCGCGTATCCATTTGCTCATCTTGCAAAAACCGGTGCACTACCGGCGCCATTTTAATCGCTTCGGGACGCGTTCCAAAAACAAATAAACACTTCTTTTTACTATTTTTTTCCATAAATTTTTAGCTAAAAATCATGTTGCAATTTACATTTTTTTACCCAATAATACTTAATAAAGAAAAGTTAGATTTTTCTTTATAAGAATATATGTAAATGGCAAGGTATGGCTATAAAAACTATTTTAAATGTTTCCAATACCAATCAACCGCTTCCTTTAATCCCGCTTTAATATCATATTGAGGTTGATAACCTAGTAGTTTTTGCGCTTTGGCAATAGATGCCAATGAATGTGGAATATCTCCTACTCTCGTGGGGCCATGCAAGATAGGTATGTCGGCAATTTTAGCATCAAAAGCACTTAAATATGTTTTGAGCAAATCTACCAATTCGTTTAAATCCGTACGGTCGCCAAAAGCTGTATTATAGACTTGGTTTACCGCATCTTGGTTGTCGCTAAACAATGCTAATTTATTCATTAATACCACATTATCGATATAGGTAAAGTCACGCGAATACGTACCATCGCCATTGATAACGGGGCTTTGATGCTGCATTAATTGAATTACAAATTTTGGAATAACGGCTGCATAAGCACCATTGGGATCTTGGCGTCTGCCAAAAACATTAAAATAACGCAATCCAATCGTATCCAATCCGTAAGTCCTTTGAAAAACATCGGCATATAACTCATTGACATATTTGGTAATTGCATAAGGCGAAAGCGGTCTGCCAATAATATCTTCTACTTTTGGCAAGTTTTCTGAATCGCCGTAAGTAGAAGAGCTCGCCGCATACACAAAGCGTTTTATGCCTTCATCTCTAGCAGCAACCAACATATTTAAAAAACCATCTGTGTTAACCGAATTGGTTGTTATGGGATCTTTAATAGAGCGTGGTACGCTTCCCAAAGCCGCTTCATGCAGGACATACTCCATCTCGGATACTGCTTCTTTACAAGTATCGAGATCACGTATATCGCCCACTGACAATTCAAAATTATCCAACTCCATTAGATGTTGGATGTTATGAAAATGACC
>Ga0209633_10001241_pt1 | contig 27007 bp, 30 predicted proteins | sample Cruoilmetagenom1_FD_187290 | JGI IMG/M metagenome (GOLD analysis project Ga0209633, IMG submission 187290) | Oil polluted marine microbial communities from Coal Oil Point, Santa Barbara, California, USA - Sample 1 (SPAdes) (version 2) | ecosystem: Environmental > Aquatic > Marine > Oil seeps ...
TTCTCCATTGGAACAGGGTCTTTTAAGATAGGCCGATCAGGTCTGCCTATGTCCCCGCTAAATCCAAAAAATATGGGTTGTTTTCCTGTCTGATTGATTTTAAGAGTAACGCTCGCACTTCCAAATATGTGACCGCTGTCTCTGAACTGAACCCATAAGTCTGATCTGATTTTGTGCCATTTTCCGTAGCTTATTCCCACAAATCCTTCTAAAGCATCATATGCGTCTTCGTGAGTATATAGTGGTTTAGCATCAGGCGGCAAACCCTTTTTCTTGTTTCTCCTATTAGTATAATAAGCATCGCTTTCCTGAATCTTTGCGCTGTCTATTAACATTACAGCAGAAAGATCCCTGGTAGCGCTGGTGCAGATAATCTCACCTTTAAAACCATCTTTAACTAACTTGGGAATTCGGCCGCAATGATCTATATGGGCATGAGAAAGAATCATGCAATCAATATCGGAAGGGTCAAATATCCACTTAGCATTAAAATCTTCGAATTCTTCATCTCTTCCTTGATACAACCCACAGTCCAGAAGTATTTGATACCCATCGTCCAGTTTAAGGAGATGGCAGCTGCCTGTGACGGTTTGTGCTGCGCCGCAAAATTGTATTTCCATATCTACCCTCTTTAGAAATCAATTATTTAGATTGTGCCTTTATTGAAACAACACTTCTCGGTTAGATGAATATACTGCGCAATAGTATCACTTATATGATATTTATCTAAGGCGCATTCTTCAAAATACTTCCAAGAATGAATTCCACCGCCGATAGCCGCTGTAGGAATCAAACTTAAGCTGATTACTAAGAGAATGCAACCTGTAAAGATCAGTTGAATCATAAATTGCTCAAATTATCCTGCTCAGCATCGAAAAATATTATACACAAACAAAAGAAAAAATTGATTTTGACGCCAATATATTTATTATGATATATATTAGATCAAATTATACGGCAAGGTGTTTAACTAGCAGAATAATTTAGTAATTTCAACTTTATATTTGAATACCGATGAGCACAATCGCCCAACCCAAAAATTACTGGATCCAAAATCCGAGGTTTGACCTTATATATTTGTCATTCGGATGGATTGTCGTATTCCTGGCTTTCATACTTTTCAGCAAACTATACGGAGCCTTGATATTAATGGTGCTGGCATTCAATTTTATTCACAGGCACTATACGTTTGCCTTGGTGTATGGTCAAAAAGATGAATTTGAAAAGAGAAAGAAAACCTACATATTATTGCCCGTAGGGTTTTTAATACTTACAGCCGTGTCAATTTATTTCGGAGTGTTTACCCTACTATTAGCAGTTTCAGTTGTATGGACAATGTACCATACGGTTGCTCAAAAATACGGTTTTACTAGGATTTATTCTCGAAAAGCGGGTTACGGCAAAGCATGGATAGATAGGGGTATAATTTATTCCTGGTTTATATTCCTTTTCTTTGCACTAGGGGAAAAAAATAGAGATATCATTGCCCAATACAAGATTGGACAATCTATATTGCACGTTGTTGGAAACTATTTTCATATATTCACATTAATTTCTTATTTAGCTCTGGCTGTGGCCCTTTTCTTCACGGCTGTTTATGTATATGAGGAACTCAGGAACCGTGACAAATTAAGCATTCCAAAAAACCTATTCGTATTTTCGGTGCTCGTTCTTTACTCCATATTTTTATATGATCTAGTAATCGGTTTTATAGTTTTTGGATTTTCGCACGCATTTGAATACATAGCGTTTGTAAATGTTTTTGTAAATTCAAAATACAAGAGGAAACCTCAGACCAATAGCTTATTCTCAAAAGTTTCAAGAAAACAATGGTTATATAGCGGAATATTTACTCTATTTCTTGCCGGTGCGAGTTATGCTGGGGTTAGTTTTAACGAGAGTGCGCTTGGAATATATATAACAGGTTCTTCATTTTTGCATTTTATATACGATGGATGGATATGGAAGGTGAGCAAACCCGAGGTTGGCCAGCCTTTAGATATAAAGTATGCGCCAACAACAAATTATAATATTTGATTAAATTGGGCAAAAAATAAATTTTAACTGGGATATTTCAATAAAGTAAAAAAGTTGTTGATTGAACGTTCAAGATAGGATAGTATAACTAATCATGGGTAGACCATACGAATTTGACAGAGAAGAAACACTTTCAAAAGCTATGGATGTCTTTTGGGAGAAGGGGTATAAGTCTACAAGTATACAGGATCTCGTTGACCGAATGGGCATCAAAAGAGGTAGTATTTATAATACGTTCGGCGATAAACACTCTTTATTTATTGAAGCTGTAAAGTATTATGCTGAAGAAGTTACTTCCAAAACAATTCAGGTTCTTGAATCTGATGGATCACCAGTAGAAAACATAGGGCTTTTTTTTGAAACTATTGTAAACACGCCGCTCAACAAAAAATCCAGGGGCTGTTTAATAAGCAATACTGTTGTTGAACTCGCGCCTCATGATGAAAAAGTGGCAGATACAGTAAGACTTATTTTGCAAAGAATCCAAAATGCCTTTCTTAACTGCTTAGATAAAGCTGTAGAGCTTGGCGAACTGCCAAAGGATACTGATACTAAAGTGCTTTCACACTTTCTGGCTACAAGTACGCATGGATTAATAGTAACAGGGAAATCTGCTCTGAATCCCAGGGAAGTAAAAGATGTAGTAGATGTAATTTTATCGACTTTACACTAGAAAAAATTTTGCTTTGTTTTTGAACGATCATTCAAGTAACACAATATATAGGAGGTATTACAGTATGGCTAGAATTGGATATGTAGAAAAGGAGAACGCTCCTGAGAATGTTAAAGCTGTTTATGAGCAGCTTGAGAAGATGTTTGGGATAGTTCCAAATGTATTAAAAGGAATGGCTAACAGTCCCGAGCTGTTTATGGGCTTTGTGCCATTTCTTGGAGCAGCTTTAGGACCAAGCAAAGTAGATAACGCTACTAAAGAGCTTGCTATTCTTACTACTTCAAAGCTTAATGGTTGCGGCTACTGCACTGCTCACCATACTGGAGCTGGCAAGAGAGCCGGACTAACTGATGAGAAGATTGACGCTACTCCGGATGAGACAAGCCCCGCTTTAGATGATAGGGAGAAAGCTGTAGTTAGATTTTCCAAAGAATTAGCTCAGAATGTGGCAGCTAGTCAAGAATCTTTAGATGAACTCAGAAAGTACTTTGACGAAGGTCAAATTGCTGAGCTCAACATGGTAAATGGGGCATTTCATGTGTTGACAAGGTTTGCTGATACATTTAAAGTAGAACTTGAAAGATAAAGAGTATAGCATTGTAATTATTGACTATTTATGGGAGGCTTGGTTTGAACCAATTATTTTCTTCTTCCAACCCTACTAAAATTCAAACCAAGCCTTGTTTGATTTGAAATAATTGAACTATTTACTTTCATCTCTACATGATGCAAGTGAGTTTTTTAACTTTTCTATGCTATCAGCGTTATCTTGAGTAAGGGCTTGTACTAAATTTCCAATATCTTCATTTGAATACTCACTCGAAAGTTTTTCAGAAACGCATTTGCATTGAGTATCACATATTTCCGAAGCAGAAGTTCCCATGACACACTCCCTTATGCAATATGTTGTTAGCTCTTGCTTAGGATCTTTATTAGAACTACAAGAAATCAATATCAGCATTAAACAAAGTATAGAGAACACCCTATAACAAATTGTGACTGGATATTTGCTAGTCAAGGCTAATTACCTCCACTTTTTTACGATACTGAGACTTGCCTAAGACGAGGTTGTTGTTTATTAATTCTATAGATCCTATGTCACGATCACCCCTTTGTATCTGACCGATGCATTTCATAATAAGCCTTTTTTCAATATAGAGCTTTTCCTGATCATCAAATGATCTGTAATTCTCAAGTCCAAATCTTGTCAGAAAAATCGTCATAGCCACCATAGTTCCTCCTCCACTGGCTCTGGTATCAAGTATATGGATTCCACCTTTAGCTTTGCCGATAATCTTATATCCGAAATATTGCTTTTCTCCAGAATCTTCATATTCGTATCCGATATATCCATCTTTTGAAACTTGGTAATCCATAAAAAATTCATTACTTGAAACACAAGATTCAACATCAATGGCTTTAACAATTGGAGGACCTGAATCAGCTAAATTGACATTAAACTGTTCCACACAACCAGGATGTATGGTCTTACCTTTATAGGTAAAACTCTGATTGGCTTCATTTAATATATCTTTAATGGACGGCGTTTCATTTGATTGCGAAACCTCAGTTTCTGATAATGCCTCTCCATATAATCCGCTTACGGTAATTGAAATTACAAGTATGAACGTCCAAAGTATTTTCATATTAATCCTCCCACTAAACAGTCTATCACAACCTTACCCTACAGGTCGAAGCGCTACAATCGGAATATATTCTGCTAAAATTGATGCGCTTTGCTCTGAAATATCCAATTCCTTACCAAGAATCAATCTCCCGGCTAATATTTTAAAAGCTTTAGGGTTTCTCAAAGCATAATCTAATAAAATTTCAGAACCTTCATTAATACTAAGCCTATTCGCAAGGGCGCTAAATACTCTATTGCCTACATCGACCTTAACTTCAGGAATTTTTTGAATATTGATAAGCCAATTGGATTTTTCACCCCAACCCGATCCTATATAAAAGATCCCAGACTCCGGATCATTTTTGATAACCTCAAGAACGACACGTCTAGGTTTTCCACTATTACGTCCGATATGCGTGAGCATTAAAAAACGGCCTCCAAGAATAAATCCAAGACCAGTTTGGTACATAAGAATAGGGAAACGCATAAATAACCTGAATATTCCCGTGGGAAGTTTCTTATCTCTTAGAGGCTTGTGCATAGTGATCAATCTAAATACAATGTAAGCATTAAATCAAAGCATAAACCCATCTGGATAAAACGTAAAGAAAAATGATTCTAGATTTAGCAATAATACTCACATACTTCGTCGTAATAATGGTTATAGGTATATGGAGCAGAGCAAAATCAGATGTCGGCGTAGAAGAGTATTTTCTCAGCTCAAGATCACTTAAGTGGCCATATATTGCGGTTTCCACGATTGCAACTAACGTGCAAGCCAATCATTTTATAGCTATGGCTGGGTCTGCATATGTCTTCGGACTTGCCCAAGCCAATCTAGAGATAAATGCTATTTTTGGAATTCTTATCGCAGCATTCGTATTCGTACCGATCTATCTTAGAATGAAGGTAATAACGATCACACAGTTTTTTGAAGCCCGCCTAGGCCCGAGAGTCGCCTTAGCCTATTCTATATTTATGATAATTCTCTACTCGTTTATGTACCTTGGGACTGCACTTTTTTGGGCAGCTTATGCCGCCAATGGAGTTTTTGGAGAGTTATTTAATTTCACAAGCCTGAGTGTTCCAGTCAGACTTGGGATTCTGATAGTATTTACAGGAGCATTTTCAGCTATATATACATATATGGGCGGCTTAAGAGCAGTTGTGAGAACGGATGTTGTGCAGTTTTGCTTATTAGTCTTAGGCGGCTTTGTTATATTATTCATTGCAATTCATCATCTTGGAGGCTGGGCAGAGCTCTGGAATACTACCGGCGACTTGATGCACCTACATCTCCCAAGCGACCACGACACCCTACCCTGGATTGGGATTTTTGGGATGCTGCTTTTGAACTTAAATTACTGGGGAGCCAACCAGGTTATCCTTCAACGAGCGCTAGCGGCAAAGGATTTAAAGCAAGCCCAGATCGGTTTACTGGTCGGAGGGGTTCTTAAATATGTGATGGCGCTTATTATCATTGTGCCTGGAATTGCACTTGCCGGCATATTAAGAGATAGTCCGCTTAAAGACCCGGATCTCACATATCTGACACTTGTTAACGACTTTCTTCCTATTGGCGTTAGTGGATTAATACTCACTGGTCTCTTTGCATCGCTCATGAGTACACTCGACTCAATCTACAACTCCGTATCTACCCTCTGGTCAATCGATATATATAAAAAATATTTGAACCCGACTGCATCAGAGACGCAAATGGTAAAAGCGGGCAGATATTCGATACTAGCCTCATTTATAACCGGAACCCTATTTGCCTTTATTGTTATTTATGTGAAATTTGGAAACCCCGAGTTCCCACTCACCCACTGGTTTAACGCCATGTCTTATTATATTAAAATTGGATTCGTAATTATTATTATGTCGGCAATGTTCCTATATGCACCTAATAGGAGACTAGTACTGTTTACTATGCTGTTCAGTGTAGTTCTGACTTACATTATTCAAATTAGATTGCCTGAGCTTAATTATTTTGTTAGAACCTCCTGGGTAATAGTTATCTGCTTCACTGTAATTGCGCTACCAACTATATTAAAAAATGGTTTTAGGCTTCCACAGGATAGATTTATTGAGGTATCGGAAAAAAGTGTTTTGCACTTTGGGATAATTTTAGCGCTCTCACTTATCGGAGCTCATATTATTTTTCATTAACGTTCTTAATTTATGATTTTTTCTTTTTCATTACAATAGGAAAAACACATTTTGGAGCGCCATATCCCTGTGTTTGATAACGGGATTTATCGAACATGAATCCATGTTTTTCAGGATCTACCATTTCAAACCATATTGAATCTAGTTGGCAAAGAATAGGAGTAAGAAATGCTGCGTCTTGAGATGAGAAAAAATTAAAGTAGTAACAATTCTGAATCTCTATTGAAAAACTGTCTTCTTTCTCGGTCTCCTTACGCTCAGCCGTCCAGTCAAATGTAGTTCCGTACTGCTCCATAAGCCAACTAAAAATATCCTTTAGACGGTCGGGATTATCTTTGCAAGTGTCTAGCATTAATGAAAGAGAAGCTCGCATCGACAAATTGTTAACCCCTTTCATCATTGCTCTAGATATGAAATCAATTGTGGAGTTTTTATCCCCTATCTCGGGAAGCAGATTGTTATAAGCAGATAAGACTGATGAGCATAACTCTAGATGACCGTGAGAGGGTGCGTCTACAATTGAAGAAGCGTTTGTCTCTTCAATCTCTTTAGCTTCTTTTTTGATTGATTGAAGTAATGTATCGGTATCAATGTCTAAAGAATTTTCAACTTCAGATTTTAGTCCGCTCATGAACTGATTGGGAGCTTGATGGCCAAACATATAATGTTTTATAAAATCGCCGACTTTAGAAATTTTAGATATCCTCGAATTATTAGTCATTAATATTCGAGTCTAACAAAAATCACTAAAAATTACGAGTTTTGTGTATAAAAAATACTTAAAGTGTGCTTTGTGGAGAATAATTTCTGATATGAGTTATAAACTCTGATCTTGATAGATCGGAATATCCGGTTTTATAAAACAGATCAAACAAATTTATGAAAGGAAGCTTTGACGTTGAGCAGATATAAACGGGCTTCCATTCGGGATCAAATTTATTCTTAAAATCAAAAAGCCCTTTGTGGTTAAATGCATATCTGAGAACATGTCCCGCTTTAAATAAAAATGATTCTTGGAACGATCGCATAAAACTCCATTCTAACTTATCTTCCATACTTGGAGGGGACACAAACGGAACTTCACCCAGACTGAAATGTTTATAATCTTCAGCCCTTAAAATATGCATAACAGTAACGAATAACGATTCAATGACACCTACTGGCGCCTTTTTGTTGCGTAATATCATTTCTGTATGTAAGCAATTCTTTCCTTTTACTGAGACTGTAATTACTCCAAGCCACTCATCTTCAGAAGTGCAGAACGCGAAGCATCTAGTACTAGAGTTAAAAGTATTTACAAATAAATACCGCAAACGTGGTTTAGATCCATATGGAGTATGATTAATAAACTCTGAAACTCTTTGTCGATTTAATTCTGACAGAGAGATTTCTTTCACCCTACCCCATCTGCTCCCTCTTTTCACAAGCTCGGTCAACGATCTTGAAAGTTTATTTAAGCAGTCTAGATTTACTACCCCCTCTGCACCCGTCCTAATTAATCCGTATCCCTTTTCGCTGAGATATTCTGCTAATTCACTGCTGCATCCGCGTAATAGAAAGCCGTCCGGGTAGTTTGTTTCAAGTTTGTTGCACAAATCTTCCATTCCGTAATTTGAGGGAATTTCAGCGGTATGAACCCATGGGAGCCCAGATAACGGCAGATTCACGGTATGAAATTTGGGGCGCTCTATTTCTTTATTAGTCCAGCTTAGTGGTATATTTCCTTTCAAAGTTCTACCAACCAGTAAGTTATTGAAGCAAAATCATACATTAAGTAATCTCTCATGCAAATTTCACATATCAGTTGGGAATCTATTCCCTATTCTTTATAATGTACTTACAATAAATATTTATTAGGAGAGAAACATGAGTACAAAAACCACAATCCCCAGCTTCTTCATTATATTATTTGCCTTTTTAGTTCTTGCATGTAGCTCAGGTGAGAATGCTAATAACACTAGCAGTCAAAAAACTTACGACAACCCTTTTGAATACTGCAAAGCTGTGGGAACTATAGATACTCCAGGTTCGGAATACATAGGTCCAAAAATGCCCGATGCTATTTCTGAGAAATTAAGAAGGGATTGGGGTGTTTCCGAATCTATGCCTGTTGATATGTTTAACGATGGAACATACTGGCGATGTATGGATGGGAATGTCTATGCTTGTAATGTTGGGAACAACCTACCCTGCCAAGATAAAGCAGATGTTAGCAAAGAGCCAAATGACGGAATGCTTAATTACTGTGGTGAGAACCCTGATGCGGAATTTATTCCTATGTTTGCCAGCGGACGTACTACAGTTTATGAGTGGAAATGTGATGACGGGACTCCAGAGATAGTAAAACAGATTGCAGAGACAGACAAAGCTGGATATATAAAAAGTATCTGGTATGAAATAACTCCCTAGTTGAAATAACCGGACTTTAAACTAATAGGAAAGAACTCAAATGACAAAGCATGCTCAGCCTATTTGCATAATAGGCGCTATGGATACCGAAATAGATGAATTTAAAAAATACGCTCAGGTTTCAAATGAAATTGCGTGGAGCGAATTTACATTCAGGAAAGCAAGACTCTTAGACAAAAATATAGTAATGGTTAAATCCGGAGTGGGAAAAGTATACGCCGCAATGGTCTGTGAAAGACTGATTGACGAATTTAACCCCAGAGCGGTTATTTTCACTGGAGTCGGTGGAGCACTCAATAAGGACCTTGAAATTGGCGATGTGGTCGTGAGTAGAGACTGTATACAGCATGATCTGGACGCAGAGGCTCTGGGTTTTCCAAGGGGAGAGATTCCCTTCACTGAGCATAGAATATTTTTAGCTGATCCAGAGCTAAAGAAACTCGCCTTTTTAACAAAATTAAATGGCAATAAAATAATAGAGGGGCGGATATTAACCGGTGATCAATTTATCACGAAAAAAGAAATGAAAGATCACAAGTATTTGATAGAAGAGTTAAAGGGGGATGCAATAGATATGGAGGGAGGTTCGATTGCGCAGGTGTGCTCTATAAATAAAATTCCTTTTGTAATTGTTCGAACCATGTCAGACAGAGCTAATGGTGATGCAGTTCAGGATTTTAACGAATTTGCCAAAGAAGTGGCGATAAATTCATATCAAGTTGTTTCTAACATACTCAAAAACTTCTAATTAGACTTCTCAAGTCTCTCCTGTGATCCCCTAATTATCTCTAGTTAACGTGTCTACTCCCAATTAAGAGAAATACTATTTTCGTTTTAGCACTTTTTTTACTGCGTTTATGATACCAGTTGAGTCTAGCCCAAACTTTTTCATTAGCTCATTGGGCTCGCCGGATTCGCCGAATCTGTCCATCATTGCTACATATTCCATCGGCACTGGAGAATTTTTTGTAACGACCTCAGCTACTGCATTACCTAAACCCCCGTGAACTTGATGTTCCTCTGCAGTGACTATTGCCCCCGTTTCATTGGCAGCTTTAATAATTGCCTTCTCGTCAATTGGCTTTACGGTATGGCAATTAATAACCCTTACATTTATTCCATCACCACTAAGTTTCTCCGCTGCAACAAGCGCTTCATAAACCAAGGATCCGCATGCTATGATACTTACATCATCTCCGTCTCTGTACGTATCCGCTCTACCGATTTGAAAAGGAGTTTGTTCTGTTGTAATTACCGGAATCTTTTCCCTACCAAAACGCATATAAACAGGACTTTCAATACCGGCAATAGCAATCGCAGCCTTTTTAGTCTCCCAGTAATCAGATGGAACAATAACAGTTAAATTGGGAAGGCATCTGGTTATGGCTATGTCTTCCATTGCTTGATGAGTGGCACCGTCGGGTCCGACTGATATGCCAGCATGAGCGCCCATAATTTTAACATTGGCCATACTGTAACAAATACTGACACGTATCTGATCCCAGTTTCTACCAGGGTTAAAAGTAGCATAGGATGAGATATAGGGGATCTTCCCTGAGAATGCCATACCTGCAGCAAGCCCAGCCATATTTTGCTCCGCAATACCTACCTCGATAAACCTTTGGGGGAAAGTTTCTTTAAACTTAGCGTTACGTGTTGATTCTGTTAAATCACAGCACAATACAACTACATTTTCATCAGCCTCACCTGCTTCAACAATGCCTTCGCCATACCCGTTTCTAGCAGGTACCTGATCTGGGCTGTCAAAAATATTTCCAGCTAAATGAAATTTTTTGTGTAGATTTTTACTCATGTTCACAGGTTATTTTACCGCCCAATGATCTTAGAGCTTCAAGCTCTTCTATCGCTTTATCTGCTTCTTCTTTATTAGGTGGCTTACCGTGCCATTCAGGTTTAAATTCCATAAAGTCTACACCCTTACCCGGTATGGTATGCGCCAGAAGCACCTTAGGCTTCTCAAATATCGTCTCTTCAAAGGCCTCAATTAATGTTCGGATATTATGACCATCTACTTCGATAACATGAAAACCAAATGATTTTAATTTATCTTTTAGAGGCTCAAGAGGCATTACATCCTCTGTAAATCCATCAATCTGAATATTATTTCTATCTACAATAAGCGTGAAATTATGAAGGCGGTTTTTGCCGATAAACATTAAGGCTTCCCAAATTTGGCCTTCGTTCATCTCCCCATCTCCAACCATGCAATATACTTTTGTTCGTTTTCCGTCAATCTTACCCGCTATCGCCATTCCACCAGCAATTGATAATCCTTGGGCAAGTGGTCCGCCGGAAGCTTCTAATCCTGGGAGCGCTCCTTTGTGAGGATGGCCCTGCAATCTGGATCCTAGTTTTCTAAGCGTAGTTATTTCTTTTTTAGGATAGTAACCAGCTTCAGCAAGAGTCGCATACAAAACGGGGCAGATATGGGCGTTACTTAATACAAACTTATCCCTATCTTCCCAATCAGGGTTTTTAGGGTCGTGTTTCAATATATGAAAATATAAGGTTGAGAAAATATCAGCTGTACCAAGCGACCCAGCAGAATGACCGGAGCCGGCATTCTCAAGCATAATAATAACGTCCTCACGAATGTGAGTCGCCATGTCTTCAAGATATTCTATTTGCTTATCGGTAACTCCCAAGCTCTTACCTCTTAGTAATATTCAGTCTTTCCTAATATAATCTATACTAGATTAGAATTCCATACTTAAAAAAAGATGCGCTCTAGTTGGAAAGAATATAGATTGTGGATAATTAGGGAAAGATATAGAAGAATTTATTCCAATTCACTGGCGCAGTTAAAACAACGGTTGGTATAAGGCAAAGCTTCAAGGCGTTCTGCTCGAATAGGCCCATCACAAATTTCACAGACACCATATTCATTTTTTTCGATCCGAGACAGTGCTTCGTATATTTGAGTTAGTTCTATTCGAGCGCTCTCTTCAAGTCTTTCTACGACCTCCTCATTCTCACGTTCCTGCGCCTGTTCACTCCAATCCTTAGCGTGAGTTTTTCTGAGCGAGTTCTCGACTTTGTTAAGACGCTCTTCCAGCTCTTGTTTTCTCAAGTTAAGCTTTTCAATCACTGCCTCATATTCACCCATAATTAGCTCCCGTAGTGCAATATCAGCACTTACTTTAAAAGATTAACATATTTCATGTATCAAGATGAGTAATTAACAGAATTTTGAAAAAAAATGCCGGAATCAATACTTAAATCTACCTAAATGAGAAAATAATATTGAATCCAGCTTAATTGTCTAAATTGCTATGCTTATTTAAAGTACTTCCAGGATTGTTTGTTTGAAGATCGGATTGAGCTTGTCCATATCTGTATCTCTGATCATCCAACAGTCCACTTTCCCAGTATCTCTCGTGAGAACGAGATTAAACCCGTTTTCCTTTCCCCAGTACATTTGCTCCTGAAGAGATGTGTAATCTTGCTTTTCAGTATCATCAAGATCTTCCATTGGTTTGTTTAGGGTAGTTCTCTTTAGCTCGCCAATATAAATATGTCTTGAGTTTTTAGCTTTATAATTTTCTAAATTTTCTGTATGCAGCATGATTTTTTTTAACTTCTCCTTTATTGTGTTTAAAGACCTATTTTCAAACGCACTGATATGATAAGCACAAATTTTCCCATTTCAAGAGTTTTTTAGGAATATGAGAAAATTACCCCAGTATTCAGATGGATTTACAGAGATTTAACCTTATTGCTTCATTAATAGGTTAACCCACTAACAAGGCTTACTTTTTTTACAGGATTCAACGCAATTATCCTCTACTTTATCCCTGCAACACTGAGCGCCGGTGTCGATATTCAAACAGCAGCACTGGCTTGCAGTACACGTTTCACTACCGCATGAGTTTTGAGCTACTTCAATACCAGAATCCGGAAAAACATTAAAATCTACATCAAGAAACGTAACTAGCTCTGGTTGAGCTGATTCGGCTTGTACATTATTCACATAAATAAACCCGCCTGCCAATATTACTATCAATACAGCGTTTAATATTAGTGCTTTCATTAAGTTTGTCATATTAATTTCCTCCTGTATATGAGTATAAATACTAAATATTGGGAGTCAATGATATTTTATGAGCTAGCTAGGGACAATTCAAAGATCATATATATTGCAAAACTAGATATAATCAGAACCACCCTTCTAAAAATTGTAATCTAATAAGTGAAACATTAATTATCAGATATACTATAAGATTTTTAGAATCATGGGAGAGAAAGTGCAGTCTATAATTTCAGTACAGAATCTAAGTAAAACCTACGCTACAGGTCTTAAAGCTCTAAGCAACATTAACTTGGACATTAAAGAAGGGGAGATCTTTGCTCTTTTGGGTCCTAACGGGGCTGGAAAGACCACTCTTATAAGTATTGTCTGTGGAATAGTTAATCCCAGTGAGGGAACTATCCTGGCCGATGGTCATGATATTATTTCAGACTACAGAGCGGCAAGGACAAAAATAGGTTTGGTTCCCCAGGAATTAACTACAGATGTTTTTGAATCTGTGATTGCTACTATGAATTTCAGCCGAGGTCTATTTGGAAAACCCCCTGACCCTGAATATATAGAGAAAGTGCTTCGTGATCTGTCGCTATGGGATAAAAGAGACTCAAAGATTATTACTCTCTCTGGTGGAATGAAACGGCGAGTATTAATAGCCAAAGCTTTGTCACATGAACCCAAGATACTATTTCTCGATGAACCCACTGCTGGAGTGGATGTAGAACTTCGGCGTGACATGTGGGAGATGGTTAGGAAGCTGAGGGAAAACGGCGTGACTATTATTCTCACAACACATTATATTGAAGAAGCTGAGGAGATGGCTGACCGGATTGGCATTATTAACAAGGGCGAGATAATTCTTGTTGAAGATAAAGCTCATTTAATGCAAAAACTGGGGAAGAAACATATAAGATTAGAACTCCTTCATTCTTTAGAATGTATCCCTGAGACGCTTTCAGAACACCAGCTTGAGTTATCATCAAATGGAAATGAATTAGTATATACATATGACACCCGTGGTGAACAAACAGGCATTACAGTTTTACTAAAACATCTGCATGAACATGGAATAGACTTTAGAGACCTTCATACAAGAGAAAGCACATTAGAAGAAATATTTGTTAGTCTGGTGACCGAAAAGAAATGAACATATATGCAATAAGGGCAATATATACATTTGAGATGGCTCGCACATGGCGAACTCTTATGCAGAGCATCGCCTCCCCCATAATCTCTACGTCTTTATATTTCGTAGTTTTTGGCGCTGCAATTGGATCACGAATGGGAGAAATAGAAGGAGTAAATTATGGAGCATTTATTATCCCTGGTTTGATCATGCTGTCGCTTATGACTGAAAGTATCTCAAATGCATCTTTTGGCATATATTTACCAAAGTTTTCAGGAACTATTTTTGAAGTCCTATCTGCCCCCGTGTCATATATTGAGATTTTAATTGGTTACGTAGGCGCAGCGGCTACTAAATCGGTAATTCTTGGAATACTGATTCTGGTTACGGCTAGATTATTTGTGCCATACGATATTGAGCACCCCATTTGGATGATCGGGTTCCTTGTACTTACTGCTGTAACATTCAGTTTATTCGGATTTATAATTGGAATATGGGCTGACGGTTTTGAGAAATTACAGATTATACCGCTTATGATTGTAACACCGCTTACATTTCTGGGAGGCACTTTTTATTCAATAAAAATGCTACCGCCCATATGGCAAAAGATCACGCTATTTAATCCGGTTGTATATTTAGTAAGCTGCTTCAGATGGAGCTTTTATGGAATTTCCGATGTTAATGTTGTTGTAAGTTTCGGAATGACGCTTCTATTTTTGGTGATATGTCTTGCGATTGTGTGGTGGATTTTCAAGACCGGATATAAAATCAAGACTTGAGCTTATCGGGGGAATAAACCATTCAAGTTCTTACATTCTCTAATTATAAACCTGAACTTCGTTGTAGAGTGCGTCTCTTTCTACAGGAATGAAGCCAGCGTTTTTAATCATGTTCACCATGAAGTCGCGTGTGTGTCCGAGCTCTGAAGACGCTCCGGCGTCGTGAATGATTTTCTCACGCATGATTGTGCCGTCTGCATCACTGCAGCCGTAATGAAGCGCAACTTGAGCCATCTTCTCACCAAGCGTGATCCAGTAGGATTTAATATGGGGGAAATTATCAAGATAGAGTCTTGCAAGAGCATGCACTTTAAGGTCGTACGAACCTGCAAAGAATTTAACTTCTTTTTTCATGCTGGTATTTTCAGGTTGAAACAGGACTGGAATAAAAGCGAAGAATCCTGGCGCTTCGTCTTCAACAGTTCTTAAACGTTCCAAATGATCTACCACATGAAAAGGCTCTTCAATGTGTCCATAGAGAATTGTCGCATTAGTAGGAATTCCAATAGTATGTGCTATCTTATGAATCTCTTCCCATCTGGTAGCAACTGTCTTGGGAGCGCAAATTTTCTTACGAATATCAGGGTGAAGAATTTCAGCCCCTCCCCCAGTCAGCGCATCAACGCCGTTTTCTCTGAGCGTTTGTAAAACCCATTCGATATTCTTACCTGTAAGTTCTGTGAACCAATCAATCTCTACAGCAGTAAATGCTTTTACATGAGTTTGTGGGAAATTATCTTTTACGAGTTTGATAATGTCTAGATAGTTTTGAAAGTTCCAATCGGGATGAAGCCCACCTACTATATGCACTTCTCTGATATCATCAGTAAGCATGGATAAAATTTGTTCATGAGAAAGCTCATAGGCGCTAGCAGACTTTTTAGTTACTCCAAAAGCGCAGAACCTGCACGAGATAGCGCAAATATTAGAAGGATTAACGTGTCTGTTTACAACAAAATACACTTTATCCCCTACCCTTTGTCTTTTAACGTAATCTGCGAGCATTCCAACTGTATTTAAATCTTCTGTTCCCATAATAGTCATGCCGTCTTCAAAAGTTAGCCGTTCGCCTTTTTCGATTTTCTCAATTATTGGGAAAAGTTCTTTATCAAAACAAAGTTTTTCTACGTCTGCCAGTATTCTTTCCATCTATCTGTAACTATCTCCTTGATATCCTCAGACATTTCGATCACCTTAGGATACCAGCTTTTCGTCGTTGCATCTATCCCCATCCTTCCGCTGTAAACTACAGCCGAACCTTTTAGCTCTGTATGTTCAAAAATCACATCTAAATAAGGATCAAACCTGGTAAATATACCCCATATTAATTCGGTGTTATTGTGAACATCTATATCGGGGCTTACTATTGCAATAATCCTTACATCCTCATAGCCCTTTGTTTTAAAAAGCTTTTTAATCATTTCTTTGGGATTCTTTTCAAGTTTTATTGCGAGTATTCCACCTGGTAATAAGTTCCAATCAATAATTTTCCTATACTTAGCCCTTGGATCCGGGATATTTACGGGAACAGGTTTTTTCTTCCTTCCGATACCAGATTTTCTTACAGCATTTATACCCATCTTACTACCCACATTGAATTTGCCACTTGTAAAATCAAGCGTGTCGAGCGGCGCCCAAGGTATCATAAGAAAATCTTCATTAGGATCAAAATTATCTCCAATCTCTCTTAGAACAGCATTCCAATCTCTGGGATTAACATCACTTGAAACTATTATCATGACTTTAGTTAAAATTAGCTGCCCTGTACCCCATAGCGCCAGCATAGCCTTAATACCATTTTTTGGATAGCGTTCGTCTACTGATACAACTAACAAGTTGTGAAACCCAGCCTCGGGATAAGCCCACATATCTTTAACTTCAGGGTGGATTATGCGAGTTAATGGTGAAAACATGTCCCCTGCCGCCATACCTAAGAAAACATCTTCCATAGGTGGTTTACCTACTATAGTGGCTGGGAATATTGGGTTAATCCGGTGAGTAACGCGGCTTAAGTTAAATATTGGAAAATCAGCCTCCATTGAGTAATGACCAAAATGATCGCCAAATGGACCTTCTTCTCTAAGCTCGTTTTGAGGAACGGTACCTTCAATAATAAACTCTGCATTTCCCGGAACTGTAAGCGATATACTCTTTGCCGGAACCATGGGGATAGGTTTTCCTCTTAGAAAACTTGCAAATGCAAGTTCATCCATTCCCTCAGGAAGTGGCGCAATGGCAGAGAAAATCATTTTTGGATCACCGCCAAGTATAACAGCAACTTCTAGATCCTTTCCAAGTTTTCCGGCTTCATGATAGTGCGCAGCCCCGCCCTTGTGAGCGTGCCAATGCATACCCGTAGTTTTCTCATCATAAACCTGCAATCTGTAAATACCTAGGTTTCGCTTGCTTGAAACTGGGTCTTGCGTCAGAACCAAGCCTAGGGTTATGAAACGGCCGCCATCCAGTGGCCAGCATTTTATTATTGGTAATTTGGTTAAGTCAGGCCGTTCTTCAATCTCTTGAGAGAATCCCCACTTTGCCTTCTTAGTCCTCATAGATAAAAGTTCATATGCTTTGGGTAAAACGGAAAAGAATGATTTTAGAGAAGGGGGATTTAATTTATGGAACAAGTCTACTAACTCTTCTCCAACGTCTCTTGGCTTTCGCCCTAAAGCGAGTTCTACCCTTTCTTCTGTGCCAAATAAGTTAATAGCAAGGGGATATGAAGCACCCTTGACGTTCTCAAAAATGAGGGCGGGACCACCTTCCTTAACAGTCCTATCGGCAATTTCAGCAATCTCTAAAACAGGGTCAACTTCTGCTGTGATATGCTTAACATCGCCAATTTTCTCTAAATAAGTAATGTATTCTCTAAGATCGTAAAACTGCTTTTTTGCCATTATTTAGTCCCTATATATAAAACGCACTTTTAGGATCAATTTTCGATAGAACTTAGTATAAACGAACTTCAGTAATATGGTGGTAAAATTTCGAAGATATTATATCTGTTTAGAGCTTTACTCCAATTCTTCGTTTCTCCAACCGTTTCCGGTATCGACCCCGACCAAATTCAATACTTTATCAATATACCCTTCTATTATCTGATCTACACTTTCAGCACCCATATAATGGGGTGGACAAATAGGAGTAATAATAACCCCCTCGCGGGAAAGCTTAAGCGCATTTTCTAATGCTATTGAACTTAACGGAGTTTCTCTTACGGCTATAACAAGTCTTCTTCTTTCCTTTAAAGCCACCTGGGCAATTCGTGTTATTAGTGTATCAGCAATCCCGTTTGCTATCTTTGCAAGAGTAGATATTGAACAGGGAATAATGACAAGGGTATCAAAATGATTGCTTCCAGAAGAAAAAGGCGCTCCCAGGTCGTTATCGCTATATATATCATTAACCCAAGGACGTAGTTCTTCAGTTTTAAGACCAAGCTCATCATGGAGTACTCTTCTGCCCCATTTGCTGGCAATTAAGAATTTGTCTCCCGGGCATCTGCGAAGAAAATCTACACCATAAGCAACCCCTGAAGCCCCTGTAAAACCTACGATTGTTCTCATAACTAGGGTAAGTATATCCCAGAGAGCACAAAAAGGAAGATAGCAAGTCCTACTAATATGTTTATTTTAAAGAAAGAAAGGTCAACGTTTTCAGCTTTTCTATGCTCTAAAAATAAAAGCGCTCCTATAAGAACCAAGAATACCCCTGCCACTATTGACCTAAACATAAAAAAGTAAAGAAAAGCTATAAAGAAAAATGCGCCCTGGTGAAGAGCGCTTGAAACCATTAGCGCTATATCTCTACCGTAAACTGATACCATTGAATAAATTCCAGCTCTTTTATCAAACTCTTCATCCAATGTAGCATAAATAATATCGAATCCAGAAACCCAACAAAGTGTAAATAGTGAAAGTACAAGTGCCGGCAAAATCCCCTCAAACGAACATGTTACAGCCACCCAGCCTCCAAGCGGAGCAAGCGCTAAACCTAACCCTACTCCTAAATGACAAAGCGGGGTAAATCTTTTCATCAATGGATATATAATAAAAACTACAAGTGGAATTGGAGATAGATAAAGCACCAAATCACAGATCAAATAGGCAGACATAAAATACAAAAAAAGACCTAGCGCAGTAATAAAATAGGCCTTTGTTAAACTGATTTTCCCTGACGGCAACTCCCTATCTTCTGTTCGGGGATTAAGAGCATCTATCCTACAGTCTAATATCCTATTTATTGCTAACGCAGAAGTCCTTGCTCCGGTTCCCGCAAGAACGATCAATACTAACAACTTCCAGTCAGGTAGACCCTTAGTTGCGAGGAAAGTTCCTGCAAAAATAAGCGGTAGCGAAAATAGCGTGTGCTCAAATTTAATAAAATTCGCATAGTTTTTTAATTTACTCATCGAAGCTAATGGATTTTACCTGAAAAATCGAATAATTTGCTTTACTTTTAGTTGTTCTTCTATAGAATAACCAACTAACTCACTTGGGGTGATTAGAAATGTCGAGACCCGAACTCGCTCAAAGAATTTCCGAAGATCTAAGACAGGGGAATATTGAAGGGATCAGAGAAACTCTATCCAATATACACCCTTCAGAAATAGCTGCCATACTCCAGACTTTTGATCCTGATGATCATCCAAAAATCTTAGAGGCTTTAGATAACGAAACAGCGTCAGAAGTAATTTTGGATCTCGATCCTGAACAACGAGAGGACATACTCGAGGATTTTGATGCGGATAAGATTGCAGATATTGCGGATGAAATGGATTCTGACGATGCTGCGGATTTACTTGGAGAGCTGCCTGAGCAAACCGCAAAAACTGTCCTCGATAAGATGGACCCCGAGGAAGCAAAAGATGTAAAACCGCTTCTCAAATACCCAGAGGATACTGCTGGTGGTATCATGCAGACCGAGCTTGTTAAGGTCAGCCAATACTCTACAGTACGGGATACCATTAATTGGATTAGGTTGATAGCAGATGAAGTTGAAGACTTTCACCTTATATTCGTAACTGATGAACAAGATAAACTATTAGGCCAAATATCACTAAGCAAATTAATACTTGCTACACCCAGCACTACTGTAACAGCGGTGATGGAGCCGGTGGAAGTAACAACAACTCCATATATTGACCAGGAAGAAGTTGCTAAAATATTCCAAAAATACGACATATTGTCATTGCCTGTAGTTGATAGCAGAGGGGTTCTGTTAGGAAGAATTACCGCTGATGATGTTCTAGACGTTATTACAGAAGAGGCATCTGAGGATCTATTACAGATGGCTGGTATCGGCGATAGTTTGCACCCAATGTATACACCCACAGCAATCAGAATCAAACTACGAACCCCGTGGCTTTTGCTAACTTTAATTGGTGAACTATTTATAGCTTTTATTATAGTTTATGCATTTCAGCCAACACTAGAGAAAGTCGCAATATTGGCAGCTTTTATGCCTGCAATAATGGCAACGGGTGGGAACGTTGGGCTTCAAACTACAACTATTATTATTAGAAGTCTGGGAATGGGAACAATTAATGTAAAGCATATGTTTCGGCTAGTAATTTCTGAAATGAAGGTAGGTCTAGTTCTCGGGCTAATTTGCGGATTAATTGCAGCCCTTATAGGCGCTTTAATAAGCTACAACCAGCCTGAGGTCGCAAGGCTTGCTCTAGCGGTATTCATCGCAATGGTTTCAGCAACTCTAGCGACATCATTTATAGGTGTTGCAGCTCCTCTTGTGCTCGATCGATTGGATTTTGACCCTGCTGCGGCATCAGGGCCTTTCCTTACAATGTTTAATGATATATTCGGCTCGGTGTTTTATCTCTTCATTGCCATGTTGATTTTTTAGAATACCTAAACTCACCGATTCTAAATCATACCACTATATCAATTACCACCGTCTAGCTATCTAGTTTATAATTCTTATAATGAACAAAGTGCAAATCAGACCCCGCTACACATTTTCTGTCCCGCTTAAGAAGGAACAGGTATTGGCTAAATTAAAAGATGCGTTGGAGAAGGAATCTCTTGAGCTAAGCGGTAAGTTTGTAAAACCTCTAGTAGTAATATCGATTAATGAAAAAGATCAACATTTTTGGTCCCCCGAGCTGAGCCTCGATTTAGAAGAAAAGAATGAAGAGACTGAAATTAGATGCACTCTCGGACCGCGTTCAAGCCTATGGACTATGTTTGCAACATTCTACGGATTTTCAATTCTTGTCGGTGTTGCCGGCTTGGTTTTAGGGTTCTCTCAATTAACCCTTGAAATGAATGCTTATGGATTCTGGTTAGTTCCTGTTTCCATACTCTTGCTTGCAATAGCTTATGGCATTGCTATAACTGGACAGAAACTATCTTATAAACAAATGGTTGGGTTACGTTCTTTTATAAAAACCACTTTGAAAGCTGAGCATTCAAAAGATCAATGATTTATAGCTAAACACTTATTTTTAAGGAATAATATCCATTCTATGGATTCCACTGAAGCCCTTTTACTTAGAAAAACTCCTTATCGAGACGCAGATTATATTCTAAGTTTATTTACCAAGGACCTTGGCAAAATAAGCGGAATAGCAAGAAATGCAAAAAACAGCATGAAAAGGTTTGGAGCAAGACTTGAACCGTTTGTACATTTTAGGGTCAATTTCAAAGAAACCGGAAGGGAATTTAAACTAATTCAAGATACGGAGACAATACAAGTCTTCCCAGGATTTATAGAGGATATAGAACTATTCACATTGGGCAGTTTGCTACTTGAGACTACCGACACACTAATACCAAGAGAATCCCCAAATGAGGAGATGTTCGAGTTATTAATCGAGGCTCTCGATACTATGAATTCTAAAAAAAGTCCCCTTCCAATAGTTTTACAATTTCAGCTTCAAGCACTTTCAATGTCCGGTTATGAACCAAATTTATACACCTGCGCTAAGTGCGGAGAACCTATAGAGGGAGATTCATATTTTAGTATAAATGGAGGCGGAGCAGTATGTTTTAAGTGTGCGGGGGATAAAAAGAAAGGACTAATTTTTAGTAAAGATTTTTTATTTGATCCTATTTTAATGGAGTCAAACCTTGAAAAAGTCCTAAAATATATAAAACTTTTTATAAAATTTACTGAGCGTCACACGGAAAAAGAATTAAAGTCTGGCAAATTCATAGAGGAGCTCAAATTATGATAAAGATTCCAGGGTTTTTAGGAAGCGCCGTATCATCCGGAGTTAAGAAGAAAGGAAAGTTAGACCTCGCGCTAATATATTCCGAAGTTCCGGCTAAAGCAGCCGGTGTTTTTACAAAGAATATTGTAAAAGCCCCGCCGGTATTATTAGGAATGGACAGGGTAAAAAGCGGTTATTGCCAGGCAGTGCTTATAAACAGCGGTGTAGCTAACGCATTTACCGGCAAACTGGGACTGAAAGACTCGATCCTAACCTCAAAGGACCTTGCTAATGAACTTGGAATTGGCGAGAGCTTAGTTATCCCTTCATCAACTGGAGTAATAGGTGGACGGTTGCCGACAGATAAAATCAAAAAAGTTTTGCCCAAACTGGTAAAAGAACTAAGACCGGACGGATTCCTTAATGTAGCTGACGGTATTATGACCACTGATGCTTTCCCCAAATATGCGGTCAAACAAATCAATATAGGAAGGAGAAAAGGCACAATCTGTGTAATTGGGAAAGGTGCTGGGATGATTGCGCCCAATATGGCGACAATGCTTGCCTACATTCTTACCGATATTAATATTGGTAAAAGAGCACTATCTAAAGCGCTTAAAAATGCTGTTAAAGATTCATTTAATAAGATTATAGTCGATGGCGATACGTCGACTAATGATACGGTATTAATATTAGCCAATGGGAAATTAGGGAACAGTGCTATTAAGGAAAGTGGTGCTGATTATAACAAATTTGAAAAAGCACTTACTGAGACAGCCTCAGAAGTTGCAGAGATGATAGTTAGAGATGGCGAAGGCGCTACAAAAGTAGCCAAGATAATTGTCAAAGGCGCTAAGACAGAAAAGGACGCTGAGAAAATAGCGCGCACATTAGGCACTTCGTCTCTTGTGAAAACTGCCTTTTTTGGGGAAGATCCCAACTGGGGAAGGATAGTAGCTGCAGCCGGGCGGGCGGGGGTCAATTTTGACCCTCATAAAATAGATTTATATTTCGGAGATCATAAAATATTAAGCAATTCAAAAGAAGTAATGAACGAGAAAAAAGCGCAAAGTATTCTTAAACAACCTAAGTTTGAAATTATTCTGAATATAAAAAGCGGTAAGGCAAGCTCATTTGTAATCGCAAGTGACTTAACTTTTGATTATATAAAAATAAATGCTCATTATAGAACTTAAGTGTTACTTTTTGGAATTGATACCAACTATTTCTTGCAAGGAAGAGATCCCCTCTCTATCCAAATACTCAACTATCCCTCGGTTTATCTTGCCCGCAACTACAGTGCCCTCACCTCTTATTGCGGTCACTAGCTGAAGAGCTTTTGCGCCGGCTTTGATTTTCTCAAGCGCTGTTTCGGCATTGTTTACGCCACCCACTCCCATGATATCAAGCTTATCTCCAGCCTGTTTATAAATATGAGAGATTATCTCTGTTGTCATTTTTCTGTAATCCTCATCATCACCGCTTAAACCACCTGGGCTATTCTTCCATCTGTTGCCATATTTACCCTTGAGATCAGAGTTTATAGTACTGTTGGAAGCTATGATTCCCGTAACCGAGTAATCTATGGCAACTCCTAAAAGTTCATCAATAGCTTCATATGTAAGATCAGGAGCAATTTTAATAAAGAGTGGTTTCCTTGCGCCACACTCATCCATAGCTTTATTTACTGCTTTAATGATTTCCACTGTGTATTCTTTGTCCTGAAGTTTTCTAAGACCTGGAGTATTAGGTGAGCTTACGTTTATAGCAAAGTAGCCTGCGTATTCATACATTCTATGCGCCACAGTACCGTATGCTTTGGGCGCATCCGCATGATCTACATCTTTATTTAAGCCAATACTTATTCCAATCGGGATGCTTGTATCTTTATACTTATCGAGATTCTTTGCTACGATATCCATCCCTGGACTATTAAACGCAAGCCAGTTGATTGCTACACCGGATGAAACCATAAAAAGCCTTGGTTTCGGATTTCCTAATTGGCCATACTCAAGAACTGAACCAACCTCAACAGATGCAAACCCAAGATGCCAAAGACCTAAGACAGCACGCCCCTTTTTATCCCACCCAGCCCCAACTATTAAAGGGTTCTCCAATTCGAGATCGCCTAAAGTTGTCTTTAGTCTTTTGTCTTCAAATCTACTATGTTTATCAGCAAAAAATTCTAGGAGTTTAAGTGTTATAGGAGATAATTCGGCTAAATGTAGTGATTCACGAGCTAAGTCGTGGAAAGTTTCAGAATCGCACTTATTTAAAATAGGTTGTATGATTTCTTTATACATTGAATCTAAATAATATTATATCACCATCTTTTACAATATAATCCTTACCTTCTGATCTCATTTTTCCTACATCTTTTAAAGCCGATTCTGATCCTGCTTCAAGAAAGTCTTCATAACTTGCTGTTTCAGCTCTGATGAACCCTCTCTCAAAATCAGAATGAATTATTCCGGCGGCTTGAGGAGCTTTAACATCTTTCTTTACCGTCCATGCCCTAACCTCCGTAGGACCTTGTGTAAAGTACGTGATAAGACCTAGTTCCCTGTATGCCTCTTTTATGAGTCTGTCCATACCTGAGTTCTGTAGTCCAAGGTCTTCTAAGAATAGTTTCTTCTCATCATAAGGAAGCTCTGCTATCTCAGCCTCTATCTGTGCAGATAAAACGATTACATCCGATCCTTCTTGTTCAGCATACACTTTCACCTTGTTTACTTCATCATTACCTGAAGAGTCTGCAATATCATCCTCAGAGACATTACAAACATACATAACCGGGATTCTGGTAAGAAGATACATTTCCCTTACTACTTCTGTTGACTGATCATCTAGAGGGAAATTTCTTACTACATTCCCTTCCTCTACAAAATTTCTTAGTTTGGTTACAACTTCTAGTTTATCTTTAGTGGCTCTATCTCCACTCTTAGATTGTGAAATCAGTCTTTCTTCTCTTTTTTCAATTGTCTCAAGGTCTTTTAGTAGAAGCTCATCGTCTATAATATGAATATCTCTCAAAGCATCCGGTGAGCCTTCCACATGCATCACGTTATCGTCTTTAAAACATCTAACAATATGAAGAATTAGATCTACTTCACGTATGCTTGCAAGAAAAGCATTACCCCTACCCTTTCCTTCCGATGCGCCTTTAACCAGACCTGCGATGTCTACAACTTCCAGATATGTGGGAGTAATTTTTTCAGGTTTAACCAGTTCAGCTAATTTGTGAAGCCTATCATCAGCAATTGGAATTATTCCAACGTTATCGTCAATCGTGCAAAACGGGAAATTGCCCACCTCGGCACCAGCATTTGTTAGCGCGTTAAAAAGCGTGGACTTCCCTACGTTGGGAAGGCCAACTATTCCGCATTTTAGTCCCATAGTTTTGTTTAGATCCTGTTATAAATGAATTTTGATAGGTTAGTAATTACCTGACTTATGCTACCCAAAGGGGGATTTCAGTCAAGGAATTCTTGAATTGAAACAGTAAATTCAAATGGTCGGAATGTCTATATTAATCTTCTTGAACTTCTTTACCTGCAAGCATTTCATAAAATTTACTATTACCATTTTGTCTTGTCATTTGATTCCATCTTTCCAGTAAGTAGTACTTAGTTTCTTCAAACCGACGAGACCTATCTTCAAGATAAAGCTCTGTCTCAGCATCGTCCATGGCGGATACCCGGTTAACAAATGACAAAGTGCAAGAGTAATAAAGTGGTATTAGCGCTTCAAGCAATTTTTCGTTATCAATCTCTGTATTAAATATCGAGGCAAGCGCAAAATCAAAAAGAATCCTCACCCATTCATCATCCTCGTAATGAAACTGCTCTGGTGCTACTTCACTGAGTCTATTGATTACTTGCAGATTGGATGGCATTAAAACCTGCTGCCAAATCTCTCCATAATCCTCAAATCCCTGTAGGAATGATTTATGGAGCAAAGCAGTATTGACCTTAACTTCTTCACTCACACCTGATTGACCTAGTCCAAATCCGTATATAACGCTTGGGCGGGATTCTTGTCTATATTTCCAGACATACTCAAAATTTTTCATTAATTTAAAGATTGTCCCTACCACTTGTGAAAACATTGGGCCGAGATCACTAGCAGGATCTTTAGGTCGATGTGTTTTAGTTGAACCCAAAAATGCTTGACACACATTAAAATTGCGTGATATAGCCACCGTGGTCATCCATATGTCTATACCGAAATTATAAATATCTTCATCCCAAGAGGGCTCGGAAAGAAGACAATTAGCTAGCCTTCCTGAAATAGCAAAGTCTCCGGCTATAGGCTGACGTATTCTCAGTCCAAACAGGGTTCTCAGCATAGGATAGGCAATATTATTAGTAATAGTTCCGTCATACTTGTGTCTCATGTAGATTGGAACAACAAAATCATATCCATCTGTTAATGGCTCCATAAAGTACTTAATCCACCTAGGAGTTAGACTTTTCAAGTCAGCATCTAAAAGAATTATGGATTGAGCTCCTAAACCTGTCGCAATTTCAAACAGATTGCGGAGATTTCTTCCTTTACCTCTTACGCCTTTAGCGGTTGAAGCATAAATCTTCGGAACTTTTGTCGGTGTATTAAAAAATGCTTCTTTGGTACCATCCTCTGAACAATTATCTACGTTAACGATTACAGAGGAATAATGTGGGAAGTAGATACTAAGCCCTTTACTAGCCTGCTCTACAGGAAAGAAAATAGAATCAGCTTCATTATGAGACGGAATACCTATAACGATATCTGCAGACTTAACTTTAGACGGGTTTGATATTTCAGCTATCATGCTTTTTCTCCTATATCTCCTTATAGATTAAACCCAAATATATTAAATCCAACAAAATAAAATGTTAACAGTATATTAGTTGCAATTATAGTGCCACTAAAACAATATCCATAAACTGTAAATGTTTATTGAGACGCTGACAATATATACCAGAT
>Ga0209633_10001243_pt1 | contig 26978 bp, 20 predicted proteins | sample Cruoilmetagenom1_FD_187290 | JGI IMG/M metagenome (GOLD analysis project Ga0209633, IMG submission 187290) | Oil polluted marine microbial communities from Coal Oil Point, Santa Barbara, California, USA - Sample 1 (SPAdes) (version 2) | ecosystem: Environmental > Aquatic > Marine > Oil seeps ...
ATCATCGTTTAATAAGTCTTCTGGTTTCATAAGTGTATAAAATTTAAAATTAATAAAATTAAAAAACTCAGGATTGAATTCAATCCTGAGTTTTTTGAAACTTACACACTTTATGAGATACTGCCAATTAAATATTTGTTTAGTTGGATTTAGCCTATTTTTTGAAACTTACACACTTTATGAGTTAGTGCCTATTTTTTAAAGTTAATACAATATTTAGTTTATTTTTTAATTCCTTATAAACAAAATAGGCATACTAATTTCGGAACGAATGGCAACGCCATCTTTAAAAGCGGGAGACCAGTTTGGCATACTCATAACAACCCGTTTGGCTTCTTTATTTAATATTTTATTAACGCCTTTTATTATTTTAGCACCCATTATTTTACCAGAGCTTGTAATTAGTGCACAAACCACTACTTTGTTACTAGTGCTCGAAGATTGAGAATTTTTTGGATATTGTATATTCTTTTTAAAATATGTTGCCAATCCATTCATTCCTCCTATAAATTTGGGTTGAATATTGAAAGAATAATAATTGATTTTTTTTCCAAGTATATTCCAACAAGTTCCTTTAATGAATTTACCTTTTTTGTAATGGTCTTCTCTTTTTATATTTCCATTTTCCCAAAAAGTTTTAAACGAGCCATCTTTTTTCCCATGACTATAATTAATTTCAGATTGAATAACACCGTTTTTATACCATTTGGTTTGTTTTCCTTGAAACTTTTTGCAGATACTTGAATCAAATTTATTTTCAGATTTTATTTGACCACAATCAAAAAAAGTACGTTTAATAGTTTTTTCAGAAATAGTATCATTTAATTTAAATGTAGTAACGTAAGTATTTAATTTGTAATTGTTAAACTTTGTAGATATAACTGACGTAGTTGCAATATTTTGTGAGTATAGTGTAACGTTTAATAAAATACTAAAAAAACCGATTAAAAATAATTTCATTTTATTTCTTTTAGAATAGAAGTCAAAAAAAGGTGTAAAATACCGCTTTGAATTCTAGACTACAAAATTATGAAATAACCTATATATAAGTTAGTGATAAATATCATATTAAGTTAATTTTTAATCAGTTAAAAAAATCTTTAAAATAATAATTAACAAATGAAAAAAACCATAAAGAAATTTTCTCTATGGGTTTTGTAAGTATTTCTTCTACTATTAAATTATAAAAAAAATATTTTGTAAAATAGTTATTTTAAGTTCAAACTAAGTCTTGCAAATAAAAATCTACCTGCAACACCAAATTGTTGTGCTCTTCTAGACCAATCAAATCGTCCGCCACTTCTATTATTTTGATCTCCAGGAGTATTTGGTTCTAGATCTTGTGCAGCTCTATCTGGATAAATATCTAATAAATTGTTTGCACCAACAGTAATAGTTAAGCTTTCAGAAGCTTTATAACCAAATGAAAGGTCAGTAACTACTTTAGAACCAAATTCTTGCTGCCTTAAAATATTGGTAGTTGCTTCAGTAACTTTTCCAAAAAATACATTTCTTAAAAAGATATTAAACTTATCTGTTGTGAAACTATTAGATAAATTTATTTTAGCTCTAGGTACTGCTTTTTCTAAGTATATTCTACTATCTTCAGGAAAATAAATTCCAACTTTACCCGCATTAATTAGGACTTGTGATGCATGAATATTACCAACCTGTACAGTTTTTGAAATTGTTGCTGATAAATCAGATTTTAATTTTGAGTTTGTACCAATATTTGCATCATTTGTAATTACAATATCTACACCTCTTGATTCGGTGTCTATTGCATTTGCAAAAAACGAAGCAGCAGTTGCATTTGCCTGAGCTAATAAATTATCTAACTCGGTTCCAGTTCCAGGGCCTTTAAATTGACCAGTATAAACCACTCTATTGTCTATACCTACCCAGTAGCCATCAACAGTTAATGTTAAATTTAAGTTTGGTATTTTTGAAGTAAAACCTAAACTAACACTTCTTGAAGTTTCTTGTTTTAATTTAGGAATACCCAATAATTTAGCGGCTCTACTATCATTTGAAAAGGTTCCAACTTCTTGAGGATTTCCATTTTGATCAAATATAGTAGAAGTTGAATTAAAATATAATTGGTGTAACGATGGAGCTCTAAAACCAGTATTAAAAGCTGCTCTAATATTGGTGTTTTCACTAGCTTTAATTCTTGTTGCAAGTTTAACATTAAATGTAGACCCAAAATCGGAATAATCTTCATAACGCATTGCTCCACTTAACAAGAAATTATCAGTAACATCAGCTTCTACATCCACATAACCAGCTACACTATTTCTACCTCTTGATAATTCATTTTTAGGACTAAAACCTGGAAATACTTGAGAACCTCCTGGTCTAGAACGTCCAAAGAAATCTTTTGCAGGAACTTGAGATGCCAAAGTAATCACTTGTCCGTCAGCAGTATATTGTGCATAAGAAGCTTGTTCACCAGCAATAATTTCATAGTTTTCTAATCTATATTCAGCTCCAAAAGCAATATTCAATCCAGCCATAGTGTCTTCAAAAAATTGACTAATATCTAAATTGGTAGTATTTTGCATAAAAGAGAATCCTCCCGCATCAAAAGTTGTGGGAGATGCACTTTGCATTGAGGCATTAAATGTGTTTCCTATAGTATATAAAAATGAGTTTTTACCCCAAGTATTACTGAAATCTACATCCCAGTCAGAAACTTTTCCTTTAATTCCTACAGAAATAGATTTATCTTTAATAGCAGAATTAATTTCTGGTAAAAATCCATTGTTATAAGCTGGTGTATAAGTTCTACTTTGATTAGGAAGTCTGTAAAAACCTGCTGAATTACCAGTTCTAGAACTCATTCCCGCAAAAGCATATAATTCGGTTCCTGCTTCATCTAAAGGAAGTGAAAAATTAGCAAAAAATCGTCCACCGCGCAATGCAGATTGTCCAACTCTCATATTGAAATCGGTTCTGTTTAATCCACGTGCAGCTAATTCGGCAGTAGTGACATCATTAAAAAGAGGGTTGTAGAAAGTAATGTTTCCATTAGAATCTTTTTTTGTTGGAGTATGTAATTCTGAAGAAGAAAATCCACTAACAATACTAGCATCTGAAGCAGATAAGTATGATTGAGCAAGATTTACAACATTTGCATCAGATAAATTTGCAATATCTAAACCCTGTCCCAAAGCTAATCTCTCAACTGCATTATAAGCACTAAAAATATTTCCTTCCCATTCTTTCATTCTATTATAAGGTTGTCTTACGTCAAAATCTCCAGTAAAGTTTATAAATCCACCTTTATCACCAAGTTTTAAACCATAATTAGCACTTACATTAGTTGTAACACCATCAACACCACCTGTTTGTTCATTAGAGTTTTTAGAAAAATTTGCTCCATTAGTAACATTAACTTCTAGTTTGTCTGTACTTCTTTTTAATACAATATTAATAACCCCTGCAATAGCATCAGAACCATATTGTGCAGCTGCTCCATCACGCAAAACTTCAATTCTTTCAATTGCAGCAGCTGGAATTGTATTTAAATCTGTTCCAACACTTCCACGACCAAAAGTACCATTAACATTAACTAATGAAGATGTATGTCTTCTTTTTCCATTAATTAATACTAAAACCTGATCTGGACCTAAACCTCTTAAAGAAGCAGGATCAATATGGTCAGTACCATCAGAAATAGTCTGTGTATTTGATGTAAAAGAAGGAGCTACATAGTTAAGTATTTGATTTAAATTTACTTGTGGTCCAGCGGTAACCAATTCGTTTACATCTATAACATCAACTGGTACGGCTGTATCAACTGCAGTTCTATTTGGATTTCTTGAACCAACTACAACAACTTCACTTAAAGAAACACCTGATGCCAATGTAACATTAAATGTTTTAGTTCCATCCATTTGCAATTTTTTTTCGTTATATCCTACATATGAGAATATTAAATTTTCATTTAAATTAACTTTAATCATGTAATTTCCATCAAAATCCGTAGTAGTACCACGTGTAGTACCTTCAACCGTTACTGAAACACCTGGTAAAGGCTGGCTGTTTGTATCAGTTACTTTTCCATTTACTTGATACGATTGTGCGTGAATCACAATGCTAAAAAGTAAAAAAATGCTTAAAATAATGTGTCTTTTTTGTTTCATGTTTATAATGTTTTTAGTAAATATTTTGGCAATTTATGACAAATAAATTAATATTTTAAGAAAAAACATATAAAAAGTACTAAATAGTATTAAATAAAATGATAATAGTTTAAATTAATAACGGCTAAAAGCAAGGAATATTTAAAAAAATAAAAAACTATATTTGATGTAAGTATACTTAGCAGTAGGCTACTATATAAAATGTAAATACTATTTTTATGAATATTAAATTAAATAAAAAGTTTTTTTCAAATGCTGTTTTTGTTATAGCTATAGGATTGTTGATTTATTCACCTACCAGAATATGGCTATTAAGGCAAATTGCTTTTTCACCGTCTGTTGAAAATGTTAAGGATAGAGTATCCATCCGAAACTATAATTGGCAATTACAAGGATTAAATACTGAAAATATTAACTTTTCTGATGTAAAAGGAAAAGTAGTTTTCGTTAATTTTTGGGCAACTTGGTGTCCACCTTGTAGAGCAGAATTACCAATGATTCAAAAATTATATAACGATTATAAAGATAAAGTTGCCTTTATATTGGTTACTAATGAAAATTGGGAAAAAGTATCTCAATTTTTTAATAAAAATAATTATAATTTACCTGTTTATAATGCTATGGGTATGCCTCCAAAAGAATTTTTAAAAACAAATAGCATACCATCGAGTTTTTTAATTGATAAAAACGGTAGTATTTTAATTGAAAAGGTTGGTGCAGCAGATTGGAACAGTAATAAAACTAGAAATATTATTGACGAAATCCTAAAAAACTAATAACATTTAGTTTTTTAGGATTTAATAGAGTAGGAGAAAAAATTTACAATTAATTTAAGCATAATTTAAAATTTATATCTTCTATAAGTATTCCATTGTAAACGTTTGGTGTTTTTAAAGTTGCTAAAAACTACTTTTTTCTTGTTTTCCTGTAAGTTTAAATTTAAAGTTGTCATTTTAATAGATTTTATAGGTTATTTACTAAATGACGCTTATTGATACCATTTGTTACTCTATTATGTATAGCAAGGTACTATATTAACAAATAATTAACAATTTTAAATTATTTTGAACTGTTTTCTGTGAAAATTTCATTTAAACAGTTCGTAATAATAGCACAACCTTTTCTAATTTCTTTTTCTGAAATTGTTAAAGGAGGCGTTATTCTAATAGCTTTGCTTTCAAACAATAACCAAAATAGGAGTAGCCCTTTTTCTAAACTTTTTAAAATTACTTTGGAAGCTATTTCGCTAGATTCAACTATTACAGCTAGCATTAAACCTTTTCCTCTAATTTCAGTAATTAAAGGGTGGATTAAAAGGGTTCTAAATAGTTGCTCTTTTTGCAAAGTTAGTTTTATTAATTCAGAATTTAGCAATTCTGAAAGTGTCGCAACTGCTGCAGCAGTTATAACTGGATGACCTCCAAACGTAGTAATATGTCCTAATTTAGGGTGTTCTTTTAAAATGCTCATCATTTTATAAGATGCTATAAAAGCACCAATTGGCATGCCACCTCCTAATCCTTTTCCTGTAACGATAATATCAGGAATTACGTTGTAATTTTCAAATCCAAATAATTTTCCTGTTCTTCCAATCCCAGATTGAATTTCATCTAATATTAATAAGGCTCCAACTTTTTTACACTGTGTTTTAACCTTTTGTAAATAATTATTTTTAGGCACAATAAATCCAGCACCACCTTGAATAGTTTCTAATATAACCGCCGCAGTTTTTGAGGTAATTTTAGTTAAATCTGCTTCATTATTAAAAGTAATAAATTTAATACCGGGAATTAAAGGTCTAAATGCACTATTTTGTTCTTCAGCTCCACAAACGCTCATAGCACCTTGGGTATTACCGTGATATCCGTTTTTAGCTGAAATTATTTCATAACGACCTGTAAAACGTTTAGCTAATTTTATAGCTCCTTCCGTAGCTTCAGTTCCAGAATTTGTAACGTAAACAGTTTCCAATGGTTTTGGTAAATTTTGAACTAATAATTTAGCTAACTCAACTTGCGGTTTTTGAATAAATTCACCATAAACCATTACATGGGTGTAAGCATCTATTTGATTTTTAATTGCCTGCGAAATAACAGGATGATTATGCCCTAAAGTATTTGCCGATACACCAGCAATAAAATCTAAATATTCTTTTCCTTTAATATCATAAACATAATTACCTTTGGCATTAGAAATTTCTAAAGCTAAAGGATTTGGGGAAGTTTGAGCCTGATATTTTAAAAAATCTCCTTTCAATTAGTGTTTATTCTTTTTTAACCGCTTTTAATTCATCTGAAATAAAAATACTTTCCTTTGAAATCGGGCGTTCATTTTCACGCCAAATAAAACCTTTTAACAATTTTTCTTCTTCTGGTAGTTTTGATGGAGGATATGTTTTTCCTTCAGGTTTTACATTAAAATCTACCGTATTAATTTGATTATTTTCTAAAGTAATAAAAATATTGTTGCTACTTTTCATTTTCGAAATACCTGCCAATTTTTGATGTTCATCTCTAATATAAAAAACGACTTCACTATTACCAATGGCATCTAATGAGGATAGTTTATTTTTAAAGAATTTACCGTACATATTTTTTGCTTTTAACTGACTAAAACCTGCTGAATCTTTTTGAATCATAAAAGCATTACCTAATATTTTTAACGAATCTAATTGTTCTGTTTTAGTATTTGAAATTAAATGAATAGTATCGCCTACAATTTCATTTCCTTGTGCCCATAATACTGGATTAATTAACAGTTTTGTAACTCCAGTTTTTTCATTAGTTATTAGGGAATCGCATTTGCCTTGTAAATCGGTTTTAAAAAATTTAACGTGCCTAAACGCTCTAACAATTCTATCATCAACTTTACCAGTTACCATAATGGTATCGCTATGCATAAACAGAGAATCTTTTTCAACGGTAGATATTGCAAGTGCTTTTTTAGTTATAAATACAGAATCTTTTAACTTAAAATACTCGGCATAATTCCCCTTAATCACGGATTTATTAATGGTGTCAATTACTTTTATATGATTGGTTGCAGAAGCAAACTCAAGATTTCCATTATAATATAAACTGTCACCTTCTATGGTTCTATCATCATAAAAAATTTTAGAATTTTTAATAAAAGTCGAAATATCTGCTTTAGAATTATAGGTACCTCTTTCCGTATAAATAGAATCTTTAGTACTTGTAATAGTAGAAGGTCCAAATAATTCGGCAATACCTGTAGCCGTATAATATTCTAAATGATTTGTTTTTAGATTGCTGTCCTTATTAGTAACGGTAACCTTAGTATAAGCTTGAAATTTATTATTTTCAAGAAAGTAATTGCCAGTTTTACTTTTTAAAACATTTGTGCTATCTATAATTGTTCCACCACAATTATAAAATAATTTTTGCTGAATTCTATCAAATTTTAAAGTGTCAGTTTTTAAGGTCATTAATTCATCCTTTAAAACTACATTACCCCAAGAAGTTGCTATTTTTTTTAACCCATCATAATCGGTGTATTTACTATGTTGAATAATAGTATCTCCCTGATTTACAATAACATTACCCATTGCTTTTATCAATTTTTTATCTTGATAAATATATGCTTTATCACATCTAAGTGTAGCACCTTCATGTTCCACGAATACATTTCCCATAGATATAGTTGCTCCTGGAAATTCAGGTTTTACAAAGGTATTATCAGCTTTAAGAATTTTAATTTTTTTTGATTGCGAAAAACCAACACTAACTAATAACAAAAAACTTAATAAAGGTAATTTTTTCAAACTCTAATTTATTTTGTACAAAACTAACAAAAAAGTGGGTAGTAAATTATGAAATTAAAATAAAATAGCGTCATTACAAGGTAAGCATAAATGAAGTAATCTATTTCATTAAAAGATTGCTTCGTGCTGTTTGCAATGACGCTTTATGGCGATATTTATAAATTATCTCATTATTGTTTGCTTTCTGTCAGGCCCAACAGAGATAATTTTAACAGGAACTTCTACAAATTCTTCAATAAATTTAATATACGATTTAAGTTGATTTGGTAATTCATCAAAATTCGACATTTTTGTTAAATCTTCATTCCAACATTCAAACTCGGTGTAATTGACAGTTACATTATGGGCTTCTATATTATAAGGTAAATGAGCTATTTCTTTTCCTTGATAATTATATGAAGTACAAGCTTTGATTTTATCAAAACCAGATAAAACATCAGCTTTCATCATCATTAATTGTGTTGCTCCATTAATTTGTACTGCATATTTTAAAGCTACTAAATCTAACCAACCACATCTTCTTGGTCTGCCTGTTGTTGCTCCAAACTCGTTTCCAATTTTTGCCATGTTTTTACCATCTTCATCAAATAATTCGGTTGGAAATGGACCTGAACCTACACGAGTTGTGTACGCTTTAAAGATTCCAAAAACTTCTCCAATTTTACTTGGTGCAACACCTAAACCTGTACAAGCACCTGCAGCAGTTGTATTTGAAGAGGTTACAAACGGATAGGTTCCAAAATCAATATCTAAAAGGGATCCTTGAGCTCCTTCGGCAAGTATAGATTGATTATTTTTTAAGGCATTATTAATAAATTCTTCACTATCAATAAAAGGGATTGTTTTTAAAACTGTAATTGCTTCATAAAATTCAGTTTCTAATTCTTTTAAATCAAATTGAATGTCAACATCAAAAAAGGCTAACATTTTTAAATGTTTAGCGGCTAACGCTTTGTATTTTTCTTTCCAATTAGAAAGTTCTAAATCACCAATGCGCATTCCATTTCTACCAGTTTTATCCATATAGGTTGGACCAATTCCTTTTAAGGTAGAACCAATTTTAGCTTTTCCTTTGGAAGCTTCACTTGCGGCATCTAATAACCTGTGTGTAGGTAATATTAAATGTGCTTTTCTTGATATAAATAGTTTAGAAGGTATATCTAAATTAAATTTTGCTAAATCGTCTAATTCCTTTTTAAATATCACAGGATCTATAACTACACCGTTTCCAACAATATTTTTAGCTTTTTTGTGAAAAATACCTGATGGAATAGTGTGTAATACGTGTTTGTGGTCATCAAACATTAAAGTATGACCAGCGTTTGGACCGCCTTGAAATCGTGCAATTAAATCATAATTAGCGGTAAGGACATCTACAATTTTACCTTTACCTTCATCTCCCCATTGTAGTCCTAGTAATAAATTTACATTCATTTAAATATAGATTAGTTGTTTGTATTGTTTTTTGTTCCGTAAAAATAAAGAGAGTGATTATGAATTTTGATATCAAAAGTGTCTTCAATTGTTTTTTTAATTATTTCAACTCTTGGATCACAAAATTCTATAACTTCACTAGTATCTGTTAAAATAATATGATCGTGCTGTTTGTCAAAATAGCATTTTTCATAATAAGCCTGATTTTTTCCAAATTGATGTTTTCTAACTAAGCCCGATTCTAAAAGCAATTCAATAGTATTATACAAGGTTGCTCTACTAACTCGGTAGTTTTTATTTTTCATTTGAATATAAAGTGATTCAATATCAAAATGAACATCTAAATCGTAAATTTCTTGTAAAATAGCGAAGCGCTCAGGAGTTTTTCTATGAGCATTAGCTTCTAAAAAGTTAATGAACACGGTTTTGACAATTTTCTGACTCTCTTTATTCATATAAATAATTTTAAGCTTTAAGCTTTTGTTACAAAGTTACTTTTAATTTTTAAATATAATTTGAGTTAGTAGCGTAATTTTCAACTTTAATTTGTTAATAGTTATAATTTGTATATTCGTTCAACTTTATCAATTCCTTCAATTTTTTTGATGCTATCGCTTAATTTTTGAAGTTGGGTCTTATTTTTAACACTTAATAGTATTTTTCCATCAAAAATTCCATGATCTCCAGATATATTTAAACTATGAATATTTACATTCATATTGTTTGAAATAATTTGAGTAATTTCATTTACCATACCCACATGATCAATACCATGTATTTTTAAAATGGCTTTAAATTCTTGTTTTGTGGAATCAATCCATTTAGCAGAAATAACTCTATAAGCATAATTTGAACGTAAACTTACCGCATTTGGACAATCGGTTTTATGTACTTTTATGCCTTCATTAATAGTTATAAATCCAAAAACTTTATCTCCAGGAATAGGATTGCAACAAGGTGCTTTTTTATAATCTAAGCGTTCTTCGTCTTTACCAAAAACTAAGGAATCAAATTTTTCAGTTACTTCATCTTTATCAATTAATGCAGCTTTTGGATTGCGTTTTATTCTATTTTTGAAAAAGTTAACAATTGCATTATTTCTTTTAGCAGCAAACTCTTTTAATTGCTTATTATCAATAGATCCGTTACCAATTCTAAAAAATAAATCTTTACTAGTATTTAATTTGAAATAGCTTACCAAATCGTTAACAACCTTTTCTGTTAGCGTTATTTTTATATGCCTTAATTTTCGAATTAAAATTTCTTTTCCTTCTTTAGCAATTATTTTTTCATCTTCTTTTAAAGCATTTTTAATTCGGGTTCTTGCACGTGCTGTTACCACAAAATCTAACCAACCAAAATTTGGTTTTTGATTTTTTGAGGTAATAATTTCTACTTGATCACCACTGTTTAATACATGGCTTATTGGTTTTAATTTTCCATTTACTTTGGCTCCTCTACAATTCATACCAACCTGAGTGTGAATTGCAAAAGCAAAATCTAATGCTGTTGCATTTTTTGGAAGCGCTTTTAAATCGCCGTTAGGAGTAAAAACGAAAATTTCTTTTGCATATAAATTCAATTTAAAATCTTCAACAAAATCTATTGCATTACCATTTGGATTTTCCAAGGAATCTTTGATCCGATTAAGCCAATCATCTAAACCGCTTTCTCGTTCATTTTTATTTTTATATTTATAATGAGCAGCATAACCTTTTTCGGCAATTTCATCCATTCGAGCAGAACGTATTTGTACTTCAACCCATTTACCTTGCGGCCCCATTACAGTAATATGTAAGGATTCGTAACCGGTAGATTTAGGTTGACTTATCCAATCTCGTAATCTACCTGGATTTGGTCTAAAATGATCCGTTACAATAGAATATATTTTCCATGCGTCAAATTTTTCATCTTTTAATGTGGATTCATAAATTACTCTAATGGCGAATTTATCATAAACTTCATCATAGGAAACTCCTTGAGTTAGCATTTTTTTTCGAATGGAATAAATAGATTTTCTTCTACCTTTTATGATATAATTAAAACCTTCTTTATCTAATGATTTTTCAATAATATTCGAAAACGATTCTATATACTTATCTTGTTCCTCTTTACTTTGGGTTATTTTTTGTTTAATATCATTATAAACATCTGGTTCTGTGTATTTAAGCCCTAAATTTTCTAACTCAGTTTTTATATTATATAACCCTAAACGATGTGCTAAAGGAGCATAAATATATAAGGTTTCAGAAGAGATTTTTAATTGTTTATGTGCTGGCATTGCATCCATCGTTTTCATATTATGTAAACGATCTGCAATTTTTATCAAAATTACACGAACATCATCATTTAAAGTAAGCAACATTTTTCTAAAATTCTCAGCCTGTAAGGAGGTATCATTATCCTTTTTTAGATGAGATATTTTAGTAAGTCCATTTACAATTCTACCAACGGTTTCTCCAAATAACCGCTCAATATCTTCTATAGTATAATCAGTATCTTCAACAACATCATGTAACAAAGCCGAAACAATAGATGTTGCACCTAAACCAATTTTGTAGGCTACAATTTTTGCAACTGATATTGGGTGAAAAATGTAAGGTTCTCCAGTTTTTCTCCTTTGATTTTTATGAGCCTCTAGGGCTATTTCAAATGCTTTTCTTATTTCTTTTTTATCAGTAGTGGTAAATGATTGGTAAGCACCTTTAAGCAAATCTTTATATCGCTTGGCAATTTCTTTATTTTCCTCTTCTGTGCTTAAGTTATAGGTCATAGATTAAAAATACTATTTTAAAATTTAATAGGCAACGGCTAAAATTATTTTTTTAAATTCTGGATACGTTGAAGTAAAGTTGGGTGTGAATAATGAATTTTAACGTATAGTTTATCAGGCGTTAAATTGCTTAAACTATTTTTTGATAGTTTTTTTAAAGCTGAAATTAAGGCAGTAGAACTATAGTTATTTTTTGCATAATCATCTGCTTGATATTCAAACTTTCTAGATAATACATTCATGAAATAATTGGTGATTTCAGAAATTGGACTATATAAAATTGCAAATGCTATTAAACCAATATGAAAGCTATTGGTGGTTACACCTAAAGCCTGTGATAAATTTACGTTGCCAACTAATAAGGATAAAATATATAAGGTAAAACCCATCAATAAGACCGATAAAATTATATTATAAATAATGTGTTTATTTTTATAATGACCAACTTCATGTGCCAAAACAGCTACAATTTCATCTGTTGATAAATCTTTAATTAACGTATCATACAAAGTAATTCGTTTTTGACTTCCAAATCCGGAAAAATAGGCATTAGCTTTAGAGGAACGCTTAGAACCATCTATTACATAAATATTTTGAATTTTAAATCCTATTTTGCTTGCAAATTGTTCAATAGCCAACTTTAATTCTCCATCTTCTAAAGGGGTTTGTTTATTAAAAATTGGTACAATTAATTTAGAATAAAATAAATTTAATAAAATGCTAAATCCACTAATTAAAATCCATGCATACCACCAAAAGTTACTAGTGGTGATTTTATAAAACAAGGTGATAAGAGCTAGAATTCCGCCACCAATTATAATTAGCATGAGCCAACTTTTAATTTTATCGAGAATAAATGTTTTTAAGGAGGTTTTATTAAAACCAAATTTTTCTTCTATCACAAATGTTTTATAATAGGAGAAAGGCAAGTTTAAAAGGTCGCTTGCAAAAAAAATAATTCCGAAGAAAATAAGCGCAATTATAATTTCATTTTGTGAAAAACTTCTTGCAAGTGAATCTACTATCGCGAAGCCATCAAACATAAAAAAAAGTACAGTAATAATTATGGAGAAGGTACTTGTAATTATTGAAAATTCGTGATTTACTTTCTTGTAATTTTGTGATTTTAAGTATTCTTCTTCAGAATAAATATTTTTTAACTCCTCTGGAATGGCATCGTTAAAATGAGCAGCATTTTTGGAGTTTAAAAATGTATCAAACAAATATTTAACCACAATAATGGCTATTAAAATATAAAATATAGTAGTAGAATTCATAGGATTATTTTAAATTTCGTTGTCTAATAGCTTCAAAAATAATAATTGCCGCGCTTACCGATACATTCATAGAATCAATAACACCTTTCATAGGAATAATGATGTTTTGGGTAGTGTTTAAAAGCCATTCATCTGTTAATCCTGTTGCTTCTGTGCCCACAATTATTGCACAAGGATTTGTGTAATTTACTGTTTGATACTCTACAGAAGCTGTTAATGACGCTCCATATAATTCTATGTTATTATCTTTTAAAAAATGAAGAATTTCTGATGTAGAACCTGTAGCAATTTGAGTGGCAAAAACGCATCCAACACTTGAGCGAATAATATTAGGATTATACATATCGGTTTTAGGATTGGCAATTAAAACAGCATCTAAACCCGCAGCATCCACTGTACGTAATAAAGCGCCAATATTACCTGGTTTTTCAGGAGCTTCTGCGACCAAAATCAATGGATTTTCATGCTTAAATTTAAGACTATTTAAATCAAGATTTTTTGTTATAGCTACTGCTAAAATCCCTTCAGTAGAATCTCGTAAAGCTAATTTTTTATACACATTATTTGAAATTTTAATAATTTCAATAGTATAATTTATATTATTTAATAGTTTGTTAATCAAACTAATATCCAAAACAGAAGTGTCAATTAACAAAGTTTTAATGGTGTAATTTCCTTTTAAAGCTAGCGTAATTTCACGCAATCCTTCAATTAAAAAAGTAGAAGTCCGTTTTCGTAAACGCGATTTTTCTCTAAGCTGAATTAACTCTTTAATGTAATTATTTTGTGAACTGGTAATTTGTTTGTGCATCGTGCAAAAATAAACCTTATTAACTATAATTTATGAGATTTATAGTAATTAATTAAAAGGAACACTAATTTATTGTATTCTTTAATACCATCTTTTTGTTTATTCACTTTTAAAAAGGAATTATAAAAACCTTTAAAGTATTTTTCACTCCAGTTTTGATACGACTTCCAAAATTTTTGACTTTGATGCATATCTTTAATAATTCCTTTGTTAATAGTGGTTTTAAGCAATTTATATTCGGATGGATTTTTATTATAAACTTCATACAAGCAGTATTTTAACGCCATTAAATAACCTGCATAATTAAAATATAAATCATTCGATTTTATAGAAGCTAAATAGCCTACAAAATTTGCACCGCTTTCCGATGCAATTCCTGTTTGATGTGCCATTTCATGACAAACTGTTGCAGGATAAGAATTTTTAGGTATTAAATAGTTTACTTGTGCTTCATTGGTAAACGGATTTAAATAACCGGCAAAACCCATATAAGTTAGCGGTACACTAAACAAAGAACTTTTAACTGAAAAATGATTGTATTCAAAAACTGGATTATGGTTAGCTAATTGTTTATACGCATCAAAGGCCATAATTCTAAGTCGCTTTTTTGTACTTGGATTTTTTACAATAATTGTGTCGTTATTAGTAATTTGATGTTGAATTGTATTCGTTTTTATGATAAGTTTTTTAGTAAATACCACTAATTCATCGGTAGAATACTTAGAATTCGAAATGTTAAGAACAGATGTTAGAGGTGGTCTTAAATAGTTAAAACCCCAATCAAAATTAAAAAAGAAAATGAAAACAGAAAGTATTCCTACCGTTTTAAAAAAGAAGGATTTTAAATAAATTTTTCTAGTTTTAAATGATTTATATAAATTTTTAATTATTAAAATAATTAAAACAAAATAAAGAATATCACCAACAGAAAAAGGAACCCAACCAAATAAAACTCTGAGTGAATTTGAAATAATTTTATACAATCCATTGGTGTAATAGACCTCAATCAGCTTTGGGTGCATTGCTAATAATTGTATAAATGCCCATTGAATAATTAAAATAATAGCTAATATTTTATAAACTTTTGTTTGCTTCATAATTCAAAAATATAAAAATTAAAAGTAGTACAGCTATTTAATTAGTTATTAACAAAAAAGGAAGTTGTAAACAAATTATGTGCACAAAATAATGATTAAAATAATTATTTTTAAAGATTAAAATTTACATTTGCTTGAGTTTAAAAATTGTAAGAAATTTAAAGATTATTATATATCTTGATTTAATTTTCCTATTTTTAGCATACAAGAAATAGAAACTGTTGTTTCTTGTAATCAATTGATTTATAAATAAATAAACTATCTTTTTTGTGAAAAACATTCAGCCTATTTCTTCTAAGAAAATTAAAAAAAATGTTGTAATAAACCTTGAACAAGGCAAATTACCACCACAAGCAACAGATTTAGAAGAAGCGGTTTTAGGAGCTATGATGATTGACAAAAAAGGAGTTGATGATGTTATAGATATTTTACACTCCGAAGTTTTTTACAAAGAATCTCATCAATTAATATACGATGCAATTTATACCTTATTTCAAAATACAGAGCCTATTGATTTAAGAACCGTTTCAAATCAACTTAGGCAATCAGGTAATTTAGACGTAGTTGGAGGCGATTTCTATTTAATTAATTTAACTCAAAAAGTATCTTCTTCTGCACATATTGAATTTCATGCACGTATTATTCTTCAAAAATATATTCAGCGTAAATTAATTTCTATTTCTTCTGAAATTATTGAAGAAGCTTATGACGAAACTATTGATGTTTTTGATTTATTAGACGATGCGGAATCTAAATTATTTGAAGTTACTCAAGGAAATTTAAAAAAGAGTTCCGAAGCTGCAGAAGGGTTAGTAAAACAAGCTATTGATAAAATTCAGGAGATTTCTAATCAGTCTGGTATGAGTGGTGTAGCTACTGGTTTTACACGTTTAGACGAATTAACTTCTGGTTGGCAACCTTCCGATTTAGTTATTATAGCGGCTAGACCAGGTATGGGTAAAACGGCATTTGTAATGTCTATGGCAAAAAATATGGCTATTGATTTTGATACACCTGTTGCTATATTTTCTTTGGAAATGTCTTCTGTTCAATTAATCACTAGGATGATTTCTAGTGAGACAGGAATTTCATCGGGTAAATTAAGAAAAGGAAATTTAGAACCACACGAATGGGAACAACTAAATGTAAAAGTTAAAAATTTATCAAAAGCACCTATTTTTATTGATGATACCCCATCATTATCTATTTTCGATTTAAGGGCTAAAGCGAGACGTTTAGCATCGCAACACGGAATTAAATTATTAATTATTGATTATTTGCAATTAATGACAGCTGGTACTTCTCAAAAAGGAGGAGGGAATAGAGAACAAGAAATATCAATGATTTCAAGAAATTTGAAAGCCTTGGCCAAAGAATTAGAGATTCCTGTAATTGCTTTATCACAGCTTTCTCGTGCAGTAGAAACTAGAGGTGGAAGTAAACGACCTTTATTATCCGATTTACGTGAATCTGGTGCTATTGAGCAAGATGCAGATATTGTATCGTTTATATACAGACCTGAATATTACGGAAATACCGAATGGGATGATGAAGAAAGAACACCTTGTGAAGGTCAAGCTGAATTTATTGTAGCAAAGCATAGAAATGGAGGTTTAGACAATATTAAACTTAAATTTACTGGTCATTTAGCTCAGTTTAGTAATTTAGATGAAGATAGCGGTTTTGAATTTCAATCGAAAATGAATGCTATACCTTCATTAAACAAACCAACCGCTAATGAAGCCTTTGGAACTGTGCAAAACGAAGAAGATGAAGATTTTCCATTTTAACCAAAATTTTATCTTTTGATACTTAAAAAAATAATCTTATTTTTTTTCTTCCTTATATCTAATGCCATGTTTGCATCCTTCATACTAATTCCTATGGATGCTGTTACGCAAACCAATCATTTAAAAGCATACGGAATTACGTATTGGTCTATTCAACATGGTCATAAAGCAAAATGGTTATTAAACTACGAAGGAGGTTCATTTTTATTAGAAGATACAAAAACTACTAGAAATGAATGTGTAATTAGAGGTGTAACATTTGAAATTATTTCAGATGTAGAAGCTGCAAATATTTTAAAAGAAATTAGTAGTCCTTCAAAAAATACAGATGCTGTTGTGCTTGAAAAGGCTCCAAAAATTGCTGTTTACTCTCCAAAAAATAAAATGCCATGGGATGATGCCGTTACGTTAGTTTTAACCTATGCTGAAATTCCTTTTGATGTAATTTATGATGAAGATGTTTTAAATGATAAACTGTTACAATATGAGTGGCTACATCTACATCACGAAGATTTTACTGGGCAATATGGCAAATTTTATGGTGCTTATAGAAATGCCCCTTGGTATATAGAACAAAAGAAAAATGCTGAGGAATTAGCTCATAAACTAGGATTTAATAAGGTTTCAAAAGAAAAATTAGCGGTAGCTAAAAAAATTAAAGATTTTGTAATAGGAGGAGGATTTATGTTTGCTATGTGTTCTGCCACAGATAGTTTTGATATTGCCTTAGCAGCACAAAATACAGATATTTGCGAAAGCATGTTTGATGGAGACCCAACAGAATTAAATTATCAAGATAAATTAGATTTCAGTAAAACTTTAGCTTTTCAGAATTTTAAATTGGAAAGAAGTCCTTTGGTTTATGAGTTTTCTTCTATTGATATGACAAACAAAAGAAATATTAAACGTACTTCCGATTACTTTACCTTACAAGAATATTCTGCAAAATGGGATCCAATTCCAACTATGTTATGCCAAAATCACACACAATATATTAAAGGATTTATGGGACAAACTACTGCTTTTGATGAAAATACTGTAAAACCAAATGTTTTAATAATGGGAAAAAACATGAATAATGGAGAAGCTCGTTATATTTATGGGGTACTTGGAAAAGGAATGTTTACCTTTTACGGTGGGCACGATCCAGAAGATTACCAGCATAGAGTTGGAGATTTAAAAACTGAATTAGATTTACATCCTAATTCTCCAGGTTACCGATTAATTTTAAATAATGTTTTATTTCCTGCAGCAAAAAAGAAAAAAGAAAAAACGTAAAAATTTTTATCATTATTACATTTTTTATATCTTCGCTTAACATTCACAATTTGTGAAGTACCTTTTATTAACCCCAATTTCAGAAAGTGATGAAAAAAATTACCCTACTTTTTTTAACTTTTCTTTTGATTATTTCTTGTCAAAAAGACCCAACAAATTTTATAGACGAAGCTAATTCAAATTGCACAGATTGTAATATTGAAATTACTAAAGATGCCAGTAGATTAGAATTATTTAATTCTAATGTTAACATTATTAAAAGTAAGTCTTCAAAATCTTCAAAAATAGTTGCAGATACTATAGATTTAGAGTTAAAAGCAAAATTAAATCCATTAATAGTAAATTATAATGGAAGTGATGTATTATTAAATGCAAATCATGTTGCTGTAAGATCGAATAGAGTTGCTGCTTCCTATAGCATTGTTGGAGAACCATATGGTGGAGCAATAGATATTATTAACATTCCAAAGAATAAAGATGTAACTTTAGAAGGGACATTATTAATTCCTGATAAAGATATTGATGCCGTTGATTTTGATTCTAGAACACGTTTAATGTTTGGAGGAGGCTTAAATGTTGATAAATTTCCCAATGCTTTGTCTTCATCATTTTTTGAATATTATTCATTAAACAGTCAAACAAGAAAACCAGAAGATTTTAACTTGAAAAAACTATACGGTTTTACTGAACCATTTGGCAATAAATTAAATAGCATTAAAGATTTATCTGGAATCATAATTGGTTCAGGAGGAGGAAATGATGGAAATATATTTATATATGATAAAAAAGCTAAGAAAGTAAATTTAGATTATTCTAATTCCATGGCAGGTTTATTTATTTTTGATACGTATGTTACTAAACAAAATGGTAATAATGTATATATAACCGTTGCATATAACAATAATTCTAAAGAATTAAGTGCTTTTTATTTTAATAAAGATTTATCATTAAAATATGAAGTTAGCTTAGGAATTTGGAATTTAAATGTAGAGGCCAAACATGCCATAGTAGCACCAAGAAATAATGTTTTAATTGTTAGTTTAGAACAACAAGGTATAGGTGTTTTTAAATTACAAGAAACAAATGGAATAGAAAATGCTAGTTTAGTTCAACACGTAAAAGAGAATATATTAGACCCAAATAATCCTGATGAAGTTGTTAATTCATTTTCATATTATAAAGGCGTAGTATATGCTGCAGCTGGAGCTGCTGGTATATTAATATTGCCTTATCATAATAACATTAAAACATTATCATATGAATATAAAGTTATGGTTTCTGGAGAATCTGTTAATAGTGTTTTACGAAAAGATGATAATTTGGTTGTAGGTTCAACATCTGGAGTTCGAATTTATAGAATGACTAAAAAGAATTAAATATTTTAAGTCTATTTAGGAAAAAATACAGTTTTAAAATTGTCTCACAATTTTAAAACTGTATTTTTGTTGCTTTAAAATAAAAACTAATTAAATGCCAACAACTCAACAATTAAAAAATTTTACACAGCAAGTTCGTAGAGATATTGTTAGAATGGTACATGCGGTTCAATCTGGGCATCCGGGAGGTTCTTTAGGATGTGCCGAATTTTTGACTGTTTTATACCAAAAAAAATTAAAATATTCCACAAATTTTACAATGGATGGTATAAATGAAGATTTATTCTTTTTATCTAACGGGCATGTTTCGCCTTTATATTATAGTGTTTTAGCCAGAAGCGGTTTTTTTCCTGTGGAAGAATTAGCAACTTTCAGAAAATTAGGGACACGATTGCAAGGGCATCCAGCAACTCATGAAGGATTGCCAGGAATTAGAATAGCGTCAGGTTCATTAGGTCAGGGAATGAGTGTTGCTATTGGAGCTGCACAAGCAAAAAAATTAAATAGCGATAATCGTTTAGTATATTCTTTGCATGGTGATGGTGAATTAGATGAGGGACAAATTTGGGAAGCAGCAATGTATGCCTCAGGTAAAAATGTGGATAATTATATTGCAACCATAGACTATAATCATAAACAAATTGATGGTTCCACAGATATGGTAATGCCATTAGGAGATGTAAAAGCTAAATTTGAAGCTTTTGGCTGGACAGTATTAGAAGTAAAAAAAGGAAATGATATTGAAGCTATAATAGCTGGTTTGGAAGATGCAAAATCTAAAACAGGCAAAGGAAAACCAGTTTGTATATTATTATATACCGAAATGGGGAATGGAGTAGATTTTATGATGCATACTCATGCTTGGCATGGAAAACCACCAAGTGATGCTCAGTTAGAAATAGCTTTGCAACAAAATCCAGAAACTTTAGGAGATTATTAAAAAAAATCCTGCATTATATTGCAGGTTTTTTTGTGATATAATTAAGTTTATCAAATTGAATTATTGTAATAATACATTTATATTTACGTCTATTCAAAAAAGTAATCTTTAAATGAAAATAGGTATAGTTTGTTATCCAACTTTTGGAGGTAGTGGTGTAGTAGCAACTGAATTAGGTATGGCTTTAGCTGAAAGAGACCATGAAGTACATTTTATAACCTATAAACAACCTGTTCGGTTAGACTTTATTTCTAATAAAATTCATTTTCATGAGGTTTTTGTTGAAGAATATCCACTTTTTCATTTTCAACCATACGAATTAGCACTTTCCACAAAAATAGTAGAAGAAGTTGAAAAGCATTCCATAGAAATATTACACGTGCATTATGCTATTCCACACGCATATGCGGCTTATATGGCTAAGCAAATGTTATTGGAAAAAGGAATTCATATTAAAGTGGTTACAACTTTGCATGGAACTGATATAACTTTAGTTGGAAGTCATCCAAATTATAAAGCTGCTGTTGAATTCAGCATCAATAACTCGGATGTGGTTACTACAGTATCAGAAAGTTTAAAACAAGATACATTACGATTGTTTTCTATTACAAAACCGATTCATGTAATTTATAATTTTATTGATTTTACTAAATATCCTGATATTGATTCTCCAGAATGCCAACGAAGTGCTATCGCCAATGAAAATGAACGTATTATCATTCATATTAGTAATTTACGTCCAGTAAAAAGAGCATTGGATGTTATAGCTATTTTTTATAAAGTTCAGAAAAAAATACCTGCAAAATTATTATTGGTTGGAGAAGGTCCTGATAGAGAAAAAATAGGACTATTAGTAAAAGAACTGAAGATTGAAAACCATGTTTTATTTTTAGGGAATAGCACAGAAGTAAATAAGTTACTCTGTTATTCCGATTTATTTTTATTGCCTTCTGAAACAGAAAGTTTTGGGTTGGCGGCATTAGAAGCCATGGCTGCTAAAACTCCTGTTATTTCTTCAAATTCTGGGGGATTACCTGAAGTTAATGTACAAGGTGTTACAGGATTTTTAAGCAATGTTGGAAACACCAATGAAATGGCAAATAATGCTATTAGTATTTTAAAAGATAAAAAGATTCTTAAACAGTTTAAACAAAATGCGTTTGAACAAGCAAAAAAATTTAGTCTTAATCAAATTTTACCAGCATATATGAAGGTTTATAAAGAAGTTTTAGAAAAATAGTCATTAAATTATATAATAATTAAAGGCTTCAATTAAAAGCGAATTTTCAACCGTACAATTTAATTCACAGTTTTCAAAAGAATTTAAAAGAACAAAATTTACGTTACCATTAGTGTTCTTTTTATCGTGAATTAGTAAATCTATAATTTTACCAAAATCGGATGATGTAATTTCAACTTTACCAAATAAAGATTGTATTTTATTTTTTACTTCTTCCACTAATTTTAAAGGAAAATTAAATTGCTTATGCGATAAATACAATTCCATAATCATACCAACAGCAATTGCTTCACCGTGGGTTAAAGCTATTTTTTCCGTAGATTCTAAAAAATAAGATTCAATTGCATGACCTAAGGTATGCCCAAAATTCAATATTTTTCTTATACCATTTTCTTTAGGATCTTTGGTAACCACTTCATTTTTAATTTCAATAGATCTATAAATTAATGGAGTTATATTACTTATTGTTAATGCTTTAAACGTTCTTATTGTATTCCATAATTGAACATCATAAGTAAGTCCATATTTAATGATTTCAGCTAAACCAGAAAGCAATTCTCTAGGTGGTAAAGTCTCTAAATAATTAGAATCAATGATTACCATTTCAGGGTTAGAAAATAATCCTATTTGATTTTTTAATGCCCCTAAATCTACCCCGGTTTTTCCGCCAACAGAAGCATCAACCATACTTAGTAAAGTTGTAGGAATATTTATAAATGATATTCCTCTTTTAAAAGTAGAAGCTGTAAATCCACCCATATCCGTAATAACTCCACCACCTAAATTTATTAGTAAACTTTTTCTGTCTGCGCCTAAATCGGTTAATTTTTCCCAAAGGAAATTACAAGTTTCTAAATTTTTAAATTTTTCACCAGATTTAATTTCAACAACTTCATAATTAGGTAAATTAACAATCTTTAGTGCCAATTTTGAAAAGCAATATTTATGGGTGTTTTCATCCACTAAAACAAAGCATTTAGATGGGCTGAAATGCTTTAAAAATTCTTCAAATTTTAAGTATCCCTCATTTGAAAAATGCACAAAATAATTATTTGATAAAATAGATGTCATTTAAGTGAAATTTTTCGCAAAATAAGGATAAAAATCATAAAAAAATAAAACACATGTAAGTATATTTGCGAAAAGACAAAACAACATGGAAAATATATTTAATAATACCGAAACAGCATTTGCTCTAAAGTCTGATTCAGAGTTAGATAGAGCTTTTTATCTATTTGAAATGATAAAAAGAGAACCTTTAGTTAAAATTGGTACTGTTCTTACCAAATTTGCACTTAAAACACACCTTCCAGTTGAGGGTTTAATTCGCTCTACAGTATTTGATCATTTTTGTGGTGGAGTAACCGAAGAAGATTGTATGCCAGTGATTGATAAAATGTATACAAAAAATGTACATGCTGTGTTGGATTATTCTGCTGAAGGAAAAGAAGATGAAGTTCAGTTTGATTTTGCTATGCAAAAAACATTAAACACCATTAAATTTGGTAAAGCAAAAGATAGTTTACCTTTTGCTGTTTTTAAACCAACTGGTTTAGGTCGTTTTGACTTGTATCAAAAAATTACTGAAGGAAAATCACTTGATGCTCATGAAGAGATAGAATGGAAAAGAGTTGTTGAACGTTATGATACAGTAAGTAAAGCTGCTTATGATGCAGACATACCTTTATTAATTGATGCAGAAGAAACTTGGATGCAAGCTGCAGCAGATAATTTAATAGAAGATATGATGCGAAAATATAATACTAAAAAAGTTATCGTGTTTGGAACCTTGCAATTGTATCGTTGGGATAGATTAGATTATTTAAAAAAGCTACACCAAAGAGCAAAAAAAGAAGGTTTTCAAATAGGTATGAAATTAGTTCGTGGCGCCTATATGGAGAAAGAACGAGAACGTGCTCAAAAGTTTGGATATAAAGATCCAATTTGTGAAAATAAAGCAGCTACAGACAAAATGTATAATGATGTTTTAACGTATATGATTGAAAACATTAATGAAATGGCTGTATTTGAAGGTACTCATAACGAAGAGAGCTCTTATTTATTAATGAATTTAATCGATAAGTATAAATTAGCTAAAAATGATAAACGTATTTGGTTTGGACAATTATACGGAATGAGCGATCATATAAGTTTCAATTTAGCTAAATTAGGCTATAATGTTGCAAAATATTTGCCATTTGGACCAGTAAAAGATGTTATGCCATACTTAATTAGACGAGCAGAAGAAAACACTTCTGTAGCTGGTCAAACAAATAGAGAACTAAAACTAATAAAAACAGAAAGAGAAAGAAGAAAACACGAATAAAAATAGACACTATCCCATAAAGTGTGTAATTAAGACACTATCCTAAAAACTGTGTAAGTTTAAAAACTCAGGGTTAAATTATTTATAGTTTAATCCTGTTTTCAAATATAGCTAAAAATTGGTTTAGTATTACCCCCCAATTTCTAATAGGCATTGTCCACTTTTTAGTACTTTCTCTTAAAGTGTGTAAGTTTCAAAAAACTCAGGATTGAATTCAATCCTGAGTTTTTTGAAACTTACACACTTTAAGAGATACTGCCGTAATTAAAAGAGCTAATAATCTCAGCTCTTTTTTTTTGTTTACTTTTTTATCAGTTTGAATTAAATTAACTACAACTATAATTTAAATTAAGAAAGCTAAAAATAAAAACACTAAAGTTTCTATGGTTCTATTCAGTTATAAAAGCAATAGTATTAACTATTTTTTAAAAACTAGTTTAAAAAAATACTAATAAAATCTCAATAATATTCTTTATGTCATTTATTAAAGATAAATCAAATAAAAACAACTACTTTTGCAACTTCTTAAAAATCAGAACATGGAATCCATTAGAAATATAGCAATTATTGCGCACGTTGACCACGGTAAAACTACTTTGGTTGATAAAATTATTGATCAGGCAAAAATATTAGATGAACGTAAACAGCATACAGAATTATTACTTGATAGCAATGATTTAGAACGTGAACGAGGAATTACTATTCTTTCTAAAAATGTTTCTGTTAATTATAAAGATGTAAAAATTAATATTATTGATACTCCTGGTCATGCCGATTTTGGAGGAGAAGTAGAACGAGTATTAAAAATGGCCGATGGTGTTTTGCTTTTGGTTGATGCTTTTGAAGGACCGATGCCTCAAACACGTTTTGTATTAGGTAAGGCCTTAGAGTTAGGGTTAACTCCAATAGTAGTGGTTAATAAAGTAGATAAACCAAATTGTACTCCAGAAATAGTACACGAGAAAGTTTTTGATTTAATGTTTGCATTAGATGCAACAGAAGATCAACTAGACTTTGAAACTATTTATGGTTCAGCAAAACAAGGTTGGATGAATACCAGTTGGGAAAAGCCAACAGATAATATTATTCCTTTGCTAGATGCTATTATAAAATATATTCCTGAAGCACCATACAAAAAAGGAACTCCTCAAATGCAAATCACTTCTTTAGATTTTTCTTCTTTTGTAGGAAGAATTGCTATTGGTAGAGTTTTTAGAGGCGATTTAGAAGAAGGTAAAGATTATATGTTATGCAAAGCTGATGGTGTTACAAAAAAAGTTAGGATTAAAGAACTTCATACTTTTGAAGGTTTAGGTAAAGCAAAAACGCAAAGGGTTAGAAGTGGGGATATCTGTGCTATTACAGGACTTGAAGGATTTGAAATTGGAGATACTTTAGCAGATTTAGAAAATCCAGAGATATTGCCACGTATTAAAGTAGATCAACCTACTATGAGTATGTTGTTTACCATTAACAATTCACCGTTTTATGGTAACGAAGGTAAATATGTTACTTCACGTCATTTACGTGATAGACTTTATAAAGAAACTGAAAAAAACCTGGCATTACGTGTAGAAGATACCGATACAGAAGATAAATTTACCGTTTTTGGACGAGGAATTTTACATTTATCAGTTCTAATTGAAACCATGCGTAGAGAAGGTTATGAAATGCAAGTTGGTAGACCTCAAGTTATTATTAAAAATATAGATGGTGTAAAATCTGAACCATATGAAACTTTAGTAATTGATGTTCCAGAAATAGCAGCAAGTAAAGCTATTAATTTAGTTGCTTTACGAAAAGGAGATTTATTAGTAATGGAACCAAAAGGCGATTTACAACATTTAGAATTTGATATTCCATCACGAGGATTAATAGGTTTACGTAATAAAGTTTTAAATGCAACAGCTGGTGAAGCTATTATGAATCACCGATTAAGAGGTTTTGATGCTTATAAAGGTGAAATTAACACTTCCTCAAATGGAGCTATAGTTTCGGCTGAAACAGGAAAAGCTACCGCTTATGCAATTGATAAATTACAAGATAGAGGTAAATTTTTTATAGATCCTAATCAAGATATCTATAAAGGACAAGTAGTGGGGGAGTTTAATAAACAAGAAGATTTAACCGTAAATCTTATTAAAGGGAAAAAACTTACCAATGTTAGAAAATCTGGTACAGATGATAGTGTTAAAATAGCTCCTAAAATTGATTTTTCATTAGAAGAGTGTATGGAATATATTAAAGATGATGAATATTTAGAAGTCACTCCGAAGAGTTTACGAATGCGGAAAATATCAGTTAGATAGATAGTTAAAAAAAGACTTTGCATTTGTAAAGTCTTTTTTTATAAAATATGGCAGTATCTCATAAACTTACACAGTTTTTAGGATAGTGTCTAATTTAGTTATAGCCATATCAGGATCGGTTTCTTCAATTTTATAGCAAGCTACACTATGTTTAGCCAACTTTTGAATTGCTCCATTACCAATCCCTCTAGTCAATAAAATGTCAATATCAAATAAAACAGAAGATATGCTGAAACAACATTGTAAAGTCTTCGACAAGCTCAGACTGACCGTACTAAACATTTCTGGATTAAGAGTGTATTGAAGATGTTTCCTATTTATTATTTATTTTCAATTTCTAAATATTTTCTAAAAACGAGTTCTATTTGAGATATTATTAGTTAAATTTTAAATTTATT
>Ga0209633_10001244_pt1 | contig 26972 bp, 21 predicted proteins | sample Cruoilmetagenom1_FD_187290 | JGI IMG/M metagenome (GOLD analysis project Ga0209633, IMG submission 187290) | Oil polluted marine microbial communities from Coal Oil Point, Santa Barbara, California, USA - Sample 1 (SPAdes) (version 2) | ecosystem: Environmental > Aquatic > Marine > Oil seeps ...
CCAAAAGGAAAAAAGGCGCTTTCAAATCACAAAATTTATCAAAAGTCGATAAATTTCAAGAAAACATTTCAGACCTTCCAGAATTATCAAAACCCTTATCAATTGTCAACTTAGCAAAATATGGCAAACAAGCTTTTTATAATGGCGATCCCAAATATTACCAATTACCATCCTCGCATGAAAGAATGTTTATTTTACCATACATCAAAAATGTAAAAGGAAAAGAAAATATGCTGAGAAGCTATACAGATTCCACCCAACAATATCTTCGAATCACTACTTTCATGAAAGATATTGGGACCGATAAAATGCAGCAAATAGAACAGTATTTAAATTTAAAAAAAGATAAAATATTTCCCCCAGAAAAATATAATGTCCTAATGACTGGACAAGCAAATCTATATCTAAAAGGCACGCATTATTTGATTGACAATTTAACTTTATCATTGGGATTTGCCATTTTTTTAATTTTTATTTTTATTCTATGGATGTTTGGCGGTTCGTTTAAAATGGCTTTTATATCATTGATCCCCAACTTGTTGCCTTTACTAATCACGGCTGGCATTATGGGATATTTACACATTCCGCTCAAGCCTTCAACCATACTTATTTTTAGTATCGCTTTTGGTATTTCAGTAGATGACACCATTCATTATTTGGCAAAATTACGGCAGGAACTCAAATTACATAATGGCAGGGTAAAAACATCTGTTTATAGAGCTTTAAAAGAAACTGGCATCAGCATGTTCTACACTTCTGTGGTTTTATTTTTCGGTTTTTTAACTTTTACTTTTTCCAGCTATGGTGGTACCAAAGCTTTAGGTGGTTTAATTTCCTTTACACTTTTAATGGCAATGTTTTCAAATTTGTTATTGCTTCCGGCGTTGGTCTTATTTATGGATGATTTGTTCAAAGGCAAAAAAAATTATGAAACAACCGCTTTAGATTTGTTCCCTGAAGAAGAAGAACAAATAAATAATAAATAAATAAATGAACGATTTTGAACTATATTTTCGCTTAGGACTAGAACACATATTAAACGTTGGTGCCATTGACCATATTTTGTTCCTGACAGCCCTGATTATGGTCTTTAAGATTACCGAATGGCGTAAACTATTTTGGTTGGTTACGTTATTTACCATAGCGCATACGACCAGTTTAATGTTGTCTGTTTTTGGGGTTTTAAAAATAGATGGAGAACTCATTGAAAAACTAATTCTTATAACCATTTTGATTACTGCCCTCTCAAATATCTGGATCAAAAATCCTAAAAACTTGCATCAAACACATTATTATTTCTCATTTTTCTTTGGGCTTATTCACGGTTTAGGATTTGCCAAAGATTTTAAAATGATGCTAACCGGACAAAGTGAAAAAATCTATCCATTACTATCATTTGCCTTGGGCATAGAACTGGCGCAAATATTATTAGGACTTATAATTTTGCTGTTTTTTTGGCTATTAATCAATATGCTTAAATACAGCAAAAGAGAAGTCATTTTACTGTTTTCCGGACTTATTATGGGTTATACTTTAGCTTTATTGGCATAATAAAACCGTTGCAAAACTATAAAGAAGAATAAATAAAAGCAATTTTTTGCTCTCAAAAAAATATAGTATCTATTAATTGTTCTACTTTACGTAGAAAACTATTCCTTTACACGCAATTTCTGTCCTACTTTGATATAATTCCCTTTGATGTGATTTAACTTTCTTAATTTCCAAATAGGAATATGATAATTGATATGTATCCTATATAAAGTTTCTCCGGGTTGCACAACGTGGTATTTATCGGCATCTGACACTACTTCTTTAACCTTTGGTGCAGCTTCTTTTACTTCTTCTTTAACTACAGGTACTTCCACAACCGTTTCCGTAACCATTTCTATAACTTTATCCAATGGAATGATTATTTTTTGACCCACCGAAATTGAATTATTTGAAAGATTATTAGCTGATGTAAGATCAGTTTCCGATACATGATACATTTTAGCAATCGAAAACAAAGTTTCTCCTTGTTTTACAAGATGCATCTTATTATTACCAACTTCTTTTTCATTCTTATTAAAAGTATCTTTTACAACATCTGGAACTTTAGAAGTATTTGTTGGCTCTTGAGATGTATTTTTTGGTTCATTATTAGGGATTATATTTGTATCGTCATTCTGTGTCAAAACCAATATTTGTCCTTCATAAATATCAAAATCATTTAAATTATTAATACTCTGTATATCTTTAACCGGAATATCAAATTTCTGAGAAATGGTAAACAATGTTTCCCCTAACTCTACTTCATAAATAAATTTTTTCTTATTATTTGAATTGTCCTCACCAGTAGTTTCATCAACCTTTACACTCATACCTTTTAAAACAGCTTTATCATATTTGCTCAAATTATATTTTTGAATAATATAAATCAGTTTGTCAGGGTAACTTGGATCGGTTGCATAGCCCGCTTTTTTTAAACCACGCGCCCAAGCTTCATAATCTGTTTTTGGCAATCTAAACAAAAAAGCATATCGCTTTCTTTGCGCCAAAAATATGGAATGATCTTTAAACGACTCTTCAGCGTTTTCATATTTTCTAAAACACTCTTGTAATTCATCATCATCGTGCAGAATTTTTTTTCCTTGCCAATTATTATGACACTTAATACCAAAATGATTTTTGCCATTAACTGCCAATTCACTTTTACCGGCTTTGGATTCCAAAATACCCTGTGCCAGTGTGATACTTGAAGGAATACCGTATTCTTTCATCTCTATTTCTGCAATACCATCATAAGTAGCGATGTATTTCAATACATTTATATCTAAATCCTCATTACTTTGGTCGATTTCTTTTGAAACCTCTTTGGCAATTTCTTCTTGATCAACTTTTGATTTTTCAGATTGCGTTTGGGATACCTTTTTTGAAGTGCCACAACTATTCATTAAGATAAGCAAAACAATGCCTAATATATTTAGATATTTCATTTTAATAATTTTTTAAGCAAAACAATGCCTTTAGTTAGAACAATAAACAAAGTTAATACATTTTTTAATGAAAAGCGAAATAAAATTGCTAAATCCTAAATTTTAGAATTGGAGTAAAGGCAATTCTTTTTTTTGTAAGCGCCAATTCATACCGGCTCGCCCTTGCAATCCACCTGTGTGAATGGCTAATATTTTACTCCCTTTTGGAAAATAATCTTTTTTAATCAAATCTATAATACCATACATCATTTTTCCGGTATAAATAGGGTCTAAAGGCAAATTATGCAAACTATTTACCATATTGATAAAATCGACCAATTTTTTATCAATTTTGCCAAATCCACCAAAGTGGTAATCTCTAATCAAAGACCAATTATCTCCTTGAACATATTGCTGAATTTCTTTATGTAAAAAATCTTCTTTTAAAGCCGGAAATCCTAAAACTTTTTGATGTGTATGCGAAGTATTTATAATACCGGCAATAGTGCCACCTGTACCAATTGCCGAACAAACATAATCAAATGTAGCATCTTCGGGCGTCAATATTTCTTCAGCACCCTTTACCGCCAAAGCATTAGTGCCCCCTTCCGGCACCAAGTAAAAACGCCCAAATTTACCAAACAGGTTATCGATAAAATCAAGATTTGTTTTTTCTCTGTATATTTTCCTACTGACAAAATGAAACTGCATTCCTTGTGCAGCAGCAAATTGCAAAGTGGGATTATCGGCTAAGGTTTTTGATAAATCCTTACCCAACTCATCACCACGAATAACGCCAATAGTTTTAAATCCATATTCTTTTCCAGCCGCTGCTGTAGCCGCAATATGATTGGAAAAAGCACCACCAAATGTCAATAAAGTATCATGATGTTGCTCCTTTGCAGCCATCACATTATAATACAATTTTCTAAATTTATTTCCCGAAATATATTTATGTAAGACATCCTCCCTTTTTACGTATAAATCTATCTCTTTTTTCTTGAGAAGACAATCATTTATATGTTGGTTGTAAGGTTGTTGTTGTATCTTTAGCATAATATTTTCTTGCTTAAAAAAACCTTGCAAATTACAAGGTAACAATCTAATCATTACCTTGCATATTTACAATTAATTCCTTTTTATCAGTTTTTAAAATACTATTTCCTAAAAAATACTATTTTTTGACTTTGTCAAAATCGGCATCCAAAGCTTTTAAAACTTCATCTGTAATGTCATTTTTAGTATTTCCGTACATCATAGAACCACTATTGTTCTTGCCATAAATATATTCATAACCATTTTTCTTGCCATAATCTGCAAAAAAATCATAAACGTCTTTGATAACTGAATCTGTTTTCTTTTGCATTTCAGCAGACAAAGCAGCACTTTCTTGTTGTTGCATTTGTTGAATTTGTTGCTGTCTTTGATACAACATTTGATCCATTTCTTTGGCTTTTTTAGGACTCATTTTGGCAACTTTTTGTTGAAAATCTTTTACCACTTCTTGCCATTCTTTTACAATAGAATCGTATTTTTTGCTAAAAGCAGCTTGCTTTTCTTTAAAAACAGCCTCCTCTGCTTTTACACCTTTATATTCCTTAAATATTTTATCGGTTTGCACGAATGCTGTTTTTGGTGAATTTTGACAAGCGCTCATCAAAACAATGCCTGTCAATACTAATAATATTTTTTTCATTTTAATCAAGGGTTTAATTAATAATTATCTTGTGGGCAAATATAATAAAAAGAAAACATGTATTATGACAAGATATTTATTAAAAAAAATGTTTAAATTTGAAGCAGCTATTTAAACTCATTTTCTAAAAAATTCAAAATAATAATCCCATGAAAAAAATTATCTATTTATTTATTTTTTTTAGCATAACTGCTTTACAGGCACAAAATATTAAAATACATTTTGAAAACGCTTACAATTTTGACCGTATTACAAATGCATATACTGTGGTTGAACAACCTCAACAAAAAAAACTACTTTTTCATGCCGACAAAAACGGCAGGATTAATTTGATACATCTCAAAGGCAATGTAAAACTGAGTTTTTATGCTGAAAATCACAAAAGTTTTCAAACATCATTTAACTTATCAGATAATGATGATATCGACCTTAAAGTCGTTCTTTCTCCCGTAAACTATCAACTTCCAAATCCCTCAAATGACCCGATCCTTATAGACGCGTTGGTAATAGACAGATATACCGGCAAACCGATTAAAAATGCAGAAGCTTATTTCAATGAAAATAAAATTAGCTTAAAAACTAATGCACAAGGAAGATTTTACCTACAAAAAAAAGATTTATTCAACTATTTACAACTCAAAGAAGCCGACAGTTTATCATTTTCAATTAAAGCACCTGGCTATCAGGAGTACCTCGAAGGATTTAGATTTTCAAAAGCTAGAGAATTTAAAGGAATTTTATTAAACCCACTTCAAAAAAGAACCTATACCCAAAGCAAGGTCATTGACAATCCAAAAATGATTCAAGATATTATTAACAGTGTATTAATGGATATACCAAAACAAAGCTTAACTGGTTGCAATGGCTTCCCCACCACCATAAAAGTTGGACTTAATTGCTCTTGTAATTCTTGTACATCTGTTGCTACCATGACCATTCAAAACTATGTAGAAAAAGGCTTAAATGACGAATGGATTAGTAGTTGGGAAATGGAATCATTAAAATCAGGTACACTTCCTTATAAAACTTATGGTGCTTATTATGTATTACATCCCATTAGCACCGTTTACGATATTTCAAATACAACATGCAAACAAGTATGGGACAATGATGTTTCTGCTAATTGTGTTACAGCTGCAGCTGCAACCGATGGCATATTTATGGTAACAGCGAGTGACAATATTGCACGAACAGAATATTCTGCCGAAAACAATGGACTCAATGCACCTGCTAATGAAGGTTGTGGTGATGGTTATTCAGGCACTGGCAGTAGCTGGCCTTGTATTTCGGATAACGTATGTGCCGGACACGACCGATATGGTCACGGGCGTGGCATGTGCCAATGGGGTACCCAACGATGGGCTTTACAATACAAAAACTATCAATGGATTACTGATCATTATTACAATCCAGGACATATGTACCGCTGTGATGCGCCACACGCCCATCCGGACTTAACATCTGTCAACGCTACTTTAGATGTAGGCACTATTGCACCCGGACACGTCGTTAACAGTACCGTGAGCATTCAAAATATTGATCAAGGACCTTCTGACAGAACCAAACTCGGTTTTTTCTTATCAACCGATCAAACTTTTGATATCAACGATACACGTCTAAATTATCTATATATCAGTGCATTAAACGGATTTGCAAGTCAAAATTTCAGCCGCTCCTTAACCATTCCGGCTACCACTGCTGACGGCACCTATTATGTGCTTTTTGTAGCAGATTATGAAGACTATTTGTCTGAATCAAATGAAACAAATAATGTGCAAAGCCTACAATTAATCGTAGATTCAAGTTCCGCTGTTAACGATAATTTCATCACACAAAACATTCAACTATTTCCCAATCCTACAAAAGGAAAAATAAATATTAAAACATCAAATACACTCAAAATCAACAAAATTGAAATTTTTACTTTACAAGGACAAAAAATAGAAAATGTAAGCATCCAAAATCAACAAATAGACATTCATCATTTGGCAAGTGGCTCCTACCTAATAAAAATTACAGATGACCATCAAAATACCGGTAGTTTTAAAATCTTAAAAAAATAAAATATAGATGTCGATATACCAAAAGATTGTCCATCAAAAACAAAACCATCAAAAATCTTTGGCACTATTGTTAGACCCCGACAAAGTGGAAATTGATGCCTTAAAAAAACTCGCAATAAAAATCAAAAAAACAAAAGCAGATTACCTTTTAATAGGCGGTAGTCTGCTTAAAAAAGACACTACTAACAAACTTATTAAAAAATTAAAAAAGCAAGTAAAAATTCCCATTATTTCATTTCCGGGAAACCCGCAACAAATAAGCAAACATGCTGATGGATTGCTATTTTTAAGCCTTATATCGGGGCGTAATGCCGATTTTTTGATTGGCAATCAAGTAGTTGCAGCACCACTTATAAAACAAACAAACCTAGAAATAATTCCTACCGGATACATGCTTATTGAGAATGGACATTCCACGTCGGTTGAATATATCAGTAATACCAAGCCCATTCCAAGAAACAAAAATGATATTGCCTTAGCCACTGCATTGGCAGGTGAAATGCTTGGACTCAAAATGATTTATCTCGAAGCTGGAAGCGGCGCTAAAGAACATGTACCTATAAAAATGATTCAAAACCTTGCACAAAATCTACAGATTCCCATAATCGTAGGAGGTGGTATTCGGTCAAAAAAACAAATGTTAGAAATTTTTAATGCAGGAGCCGATATCGTAGTGATAGGAACCGCTTTTGAACAAAACAATTGGTAAATCAATTATGAAAATAATTTCTTACAACGTAAATGGCATCAGAGCAGCTATGCGCAAAGGATTGGTCGATTGGCTTATACAAGTAGATGCCGATATTATTGGCTTTCAGGAAATAAAAGCCTTAGAAGATCAAATAGATACCGAAGCCCTCAAACAAGCCGGTTATTCCTATCAATATTGGTTTTCTGCTCAAAAAAAAGGTTATAGTGGCGTCGGTATTATTTCCAAACACAAACCTTTATACGTAGAAAAAGGAACCGGTATAGATTATATGGATTTTGAAGGACGAAATATCAGGATAGATTTTCCCGATTTTTCATTTATGAGCATGTATTTACCAAGTGGCACCAACGATCTCCGATTGAATGTAAAATTCAATTATATGGACGATATGTTGGCATACGCTCAAAAATTAAAACAAAAAATTCCCAATTTAATCATCAGTGGCGATTACAATATTTGCCACCAAGCCATCGATATTCACGATCCTATTCGTTTAAAAAATGTTTCAGGATTTTTACCAAAAGAAAGAGCCTGGTTATCCCAATTTATCAATAAAGGATTTGTCGATAGTTTCCGCGAATTTGACACACGTTCGGATCAATACAGTTGGTGGAGTTATCGCGCTGGTTCAAGAGAACGAAACAAAGGTTGGCGCTTAGATTATCATATGGTTGGCAAAGCCTTAATGCCCCGTATAAAAAGAAGTCTCATGCTACCTGAAGCCAAACATTCTGACCACTGCCCTATTTTGTTAGAATTATAAAAAAAACATAGAGACATCTAATATAGACATCTCTATGATTTTAAAGATTAAAATAGTATAAATTATGCTATTTAAAAGCTGAAATACCGGTTATTTCGTATCCGGTAATCAACAGATGTATATCGTGCGTACCTTCATAGGTAACCACTGATTCCAGGTTCATCATATGACGCATAATAGGATAATCACCTGTTATACCCATCGCGCCTAATATTTGTCTGGCATCTCTTATAATATTGATGGCAATTTCTGCATTGTTTCGTTTAGCCATAGATATTTGAGCCGAAGTAGCCCTACCTTCGTTTCGTAGATTACCCAATCGCCAAAGAAGTAATTGTGCTTTGGTAATTTCGGTTAACATTTCGGCTAATTTTTTTTGTTGTAATTGAAATCCAGCAATCGGTTTACCAAATTGTGTTCTTTCCATTGCATAACGTACAGCCGTATCATAAGCATCCATAGCAGCACCCAATGTTCCCCATGCAATACCATAACGGGCAGAATCTAAACACGTAAGCGGTGCACGCAAACCGTCAGCTTCGGGTAATAAGTTTTCTTTAGGCACTTTTACATCCTGAAAAATTAATTCGCCAGTTGCAGAAGTACGCAAAGACCATTTATTATGTGTTTCGGGAGTAGAAAAACCTTCCATACCACGTTCTACAATAAGTCCTTTGATACGTCCGGCTTCATTTTTTGCCCAAACAACGGCAATATCGGCAAAAGGTGCATTAGAAATCCACATTTTTGCACCATTGAGCAAATAATAGTCACCTTTATCGACAAACTTACTTTCCATTCCGCCGGGATTTGATCCGTGATTGGGTTCGGTCAATCCAAAACAACCCATTAATTCTCCGGTTGCCAATTTGGGTAAATATTTTTGTTTTTGTGTTTCGTTACCATATTTCCAAATCGGAAACATAACTAGTGAAGATTGCACTGACGAGGTTGATCTCACACCTGAATCACCACGTTCCAATTCTTGCATAATCAATCCATAGGACATATAATCAAGTCCGGGGCCGCCATATTCTTCAGGAATAAACGGACCAAAAGCACCAATTTCTCCCAGACCACTGATTATTTGCATAGGAAATTCGGCTTTCTGTGCGACTTCCTCTATAATTGGACTAATATCTCTTTTTACCCATTCGCGGGCAGCATCTCTTACGAGTTTTTGTTCATCCGTAAATAATTCATCTACTAGATAATGATCGGGATGTTTAAATAAATCTTGTGCCATTTGTTTTGATTATTTTTTTGTTTGGCAAACATAATAAATTGCCTTGATATTTAATATGAAATACTTTATTTTTTTAATAAATTAATCACCTTTTTTGTAACCACTTTTCAGGATTTAGTTTGGTCATATTTTTATATATTCTAAACTTCAATTCTGTTTTTTTGCTGGTAGGATTGGTTGCAACTGTGCCAATTTCTTGTTTGGTTTTTATTTTTTCACCGGGTTTAACATACACGTCTTTTAAATTGCCATAAATGCTTAAATAATTTCCGTGCTTAATAAATACCGTACTATTACCACCAGGAATCACTTGTATTTGCAAAACTATTCCTTCAAAAATAGCCCGAACTTTTGCATTGGATTCGGTTGCCAGATAAATACCGGAATTTTCAACCTTTATATTTTTAAAAATTTCGTGTTGCTGCACCCCAAATTTTCTGGATATATATGCTTTTTTGACCGGCCAAGGTAGAATACCCCGATTAGTTGAAAATTTATTAGCTAATTTTTTTCCTTCGGGCGTTAAAAAAAACCTACTGACTTGTCTTTTACTTCTTACAACTTTTTTATTTGATTTTACAATTGCTTTTCTGATTAACTTATCAATCAACTTATCTATTTTTACTTGTTCCCGTTGTTTAGATTTTATTCTTTTTAAAAATACATTTTTTTTCTTTTTTATCTGGTTAACCAGTTCCAATTGCTTTTGTTGTTCTACCTTAATAATTGCTTCTTCTTTTTGATAATTATGAAAAACTTTTCGCTTTTCTGTTCGTTTTTGATTTAATTCATTTTTTAATAAAACCAACTCCTTTTTCTTGTCCTGTATTTTTTGCGCCTGTTCTTTTCTATAATTATTATATTGCTTTAAATATTGCATGCGTTTAAATGCTTGGTAAAAACTTTTTGAAGAAAAAACAAAATACATTTTATTATCTCTTGACCGACTATTATATGCACGTTGAATCATTTGGGCATATTCTTTTTTTAATGCAGATACCTCGCTATCTAATGTAGAAATTGTTTTTTCGTTTTTATTAATTCGATGACTTATCCCATTTATTTCTCGACGCAATTGCCTGATTAACTGGTTTCTAACAGAAATTTTACGGGTTATTTTTTCATAAACAACCAATGCCGTTTTTTCCGTTTTTTTAGTTTGTCTTAAAGATTTGTTTATTTGGTTGATTTCGTTTTGAAGGGCAACTTTACGCTGCTCTAATTTTTTTCGATTGTTTTGCGCCGACAAATTAAATCCGGTTAAAAACAAGAAACCGATTAATAAAAATCTTATGGCAGTTGGTTTCATTAAAATTGAAGCATCTTTCATTCAGGCAAATATACAATAATATGACAATTGGTTTAAAAAAGTAAAACGAATAATAACGAGATTTCTTATAAATCTAATTTTGTTTGTTTGGGCGGCGTCAAATTAAAAGTTCTTCTGTGATAAATAGACGTACCATATTCCACAATAGCCGCTCTATGTTTTTCGGTAGGATAGCCTTTATTGTTTTGCCAATCGTAATGTGGGTGCTGCAAATGAATTTTTTTCATAAAATCATCTCTATGCGTTTTAGCTAAGATAGAAGCCGCTGCAATGCTTAAATATTTGCTATCGCCTTTAACAATTGTCTTAAAAGGTATATCTTTATAGGGTTTAAATCTATTACCATCTACAAGGATAAAATCAGGCTTTCTTTTAAGTTTATCCATAGCCAAATGCATGGCTAAAATAGAAGCATTAAGAATATTTATTTCATCAATTTTTTTTTGATCTACAAAAGCAACTGCCCAAGCAATGGCTTCCTTTTCGATAACCAATCTAAGCGAATCTCTTTTTTTCTCATTGAGTTGTTTACTATCGTTAATCAATTCATTTTGATAATTTTTATCAAAAATAACCGCAGCAGCAACTACCGGACCTGCCAAACAGCCTCTACCAGCTTCATCACATCCAGCTTCAAAATTATTATTAAAATCGTAAAAAAAATCCATTTTTTATAAATTTTTACTAATTCTTGTCTCAATTTATATTAAATCAATGCAAATATAGTTAGTATTATTGTATCTTTACAATTCTGTATTATTTTTTGTACGAAAAACAACAAACGAAACAAATGAAACAACTAATGAAAAAAATTATACTTACGATATTTATAGGTTTTTCACTTATACAAATTCAAGCACAACAATGTGACTTAATCGATGCCGGTGATGATGTAACAGTAGATTGCATCAACAATTGTACAACTTTGAACGCTTCTTATTTTGTAGGATTGGGTGCTACCACTGAAACCTATTCGGTTAACGCAGCGCTTCCTTGTCCTATCCCGCCAAGTGGAGCTGTAACACCTACTTCCATCACAACCGATGATGTTTGGTCAAATACGATTAATTTACCTTTTGACTTTTATTTTTTTGGCACTGGTTATAATCAAATTTTGGTTGGTGCAAATGGCGTTATTTCATTTAATCTAAACAACACCTCTCCCACACAACAATCCGGTGGTTATTGTGCATGGCAATTTACAGACCCACTACCGAGCACCAATCTATTTAAAAATACTATTTTTGGTGCTTTTCACGATGTGGATGTAACTTATGGCGGAAGAATTGAATATTATATATCGGGGACCGCCCCTCAAAGAAAATTTGTAGTTTCCTACACAAATGTAGCACAATTTAGTTGTAATTCTATGCATACTACACAGCGAATTGTGTTATATGAAACCGCCAATGTAATAGATGTACAAATAGATAGAAAAGATACTTGTACGAGTTGGAATAATGGCAATGCTGTGGTAGGCATTCAAAATGATGCAAGAGATGTTGCTGTTGTACCTGTAGGCAGAAACACAGGTCCTTGGACGGTGCCAAATTCAGCGCCGGAATTATGGCGTTTTGTACCAACCGCCAACCAATCTACCATTTCTTTTGACACAAACTGGTATAATGACGCTACGAATGCTTTAGTCGGATCGGGGGATTCGGTTAACGTATGTGTTACCGAAGACACTACTTTTAGAGTGGAAGCCTCTTATGTTGATCCAAATGGTCAGACCGTTATATTAATCGATTACGTTACGGTTTACTTTAATGACGCTTTAGGAAGCGTTGATTTAGGAGCTGACACCAATCAATGTAGTAATGTACCATTTATTTTAGATGCAACCGCTGTAAATGCAACTTCTTATGAATGGCAAAAAGATGGGGTTGTTATACCTGGAGAAACAAGTGCCACTTATAGCGCAACACAAACGGGAATTTATACTGCAACCGCAATATTAGGTGTTTGTTCTGAATCCGATGAGGTATATATTCATATGGAACCAATTCCCCTTGTAGATGTAGGTCCTGATTTTCACAGCTGCGATGGAAGCACAGAAACCCTTATCGCAAATGTTTCCAATTTAAATGGCGATGAAACCTACCAGTGGTTTAAAGATGGAATAGCCATTGCAAACGCTATAAATACAAGCTTAAATGTTTCTGAAACAGGAGCTTATAGCGTAGAAGTAACCAATAATATAGACTGTGTGGGAACTGATGAAATGCAATTGACAATTGACCCTTATCCAGATTTAGATTTAGGAGCAGATCAAACTGTTTGTCCGGATGATACAGCAAGCATTGTTTCTAATATTGATGATGCAGACACCTACACTTGGATAGTAAATGGTGTTACCAATAGCGCAAACACTGACACATTAACAATTAATGGCACAGGAAGTTACGACGTCATACTCAATCTCGACAGAGGCACCTGCTCTGTTAGCGACACCATTCATATAGAAATTCTTTCACCGGTTATGAGTGTGCCTAATCCCATTTTCTACGGAGAACTCGAAGTAAATGCAAGTGGTGGTTTGCCTCCCTATCAATATTCTCTTGATGAATCTTCTTATCAAAGTTCTAATTATTTTGAAGATTTACCCGATGATGATTACACAGTGTATATCAAAGATAGTAATGGTTGTATTTATATCTCTTTACCGGTGCATGTTACCAATTTAAAATTTCCGCATTTTGTAACACCCAATGGTGATGGCTACAACGACACTTGGCGAATTGAAAATACTGAAAACACACCAGACGCTATTGTCTATATTTATAACAGATTTGGCAAAGTGCTAAAAAGAATGCACACCAAATCCAGTGAATTTTGGGATGGCACTTTTAATGGTTATCCGATGCCGGCATCAGATTATTGGTTTTCTTTGACCCTTCCAAATGGCAGACTATACAAAGGACATTTTAGTATTAAACGTTAGATTTATCAAAAAAATCAGATTGTAATATTCTGAATATATTCAATTTATATTTTGACCTTTACAAGGAATCAGGGTTAATACTTATCAATGTATATAACTTAAAATCATAAATTAGCTGACAAATTATTAGTTATTTCAATTCAAAATTTTGATGAATATCCCAATTGGCACGTATTTGTATTAGTTGGTTAAATCTAAGCGTTCGCTCTGGTTGTAAATGTTGTAAATAATTACCGGTATCCCAAACATTATTTTCATTTGCATCATACACCAACCTGATGTAATAAGTGTTTGGTTGTAAATACGAAAAAACAAATTCATTTTTTGTGGACGTTTTACTTTTTCTAAGAATTTTATTTTCTTTATCGAGAAGCTCCAAAAACACAGGAAGCACTTCTTTTCTTTTAAGAGAAACCATAAGCGTTCCGTAAGTTTCCTTTTTAGGAATTCTAATAAGTTTTTTTATTGTATCCCTATTTTGATGCCCAAAATAATCCGTTATGCCATTTGGATAAACAATAACTTTATAGTTATTAGACATTTTTTTATCAAAATCTAATAAATATTGATGATTTTTATCCAATTTTGCTTGAAACTGAACTGGAATTGAATCATTTTCCATTATGCTTATTTTTTGACTGTCCAGTCTTACAAGTGGAATATTTCCAATAATTTTTAAGCTATCAATAGGCGATGCAAATCTAGGAAACGAAACACTAATCATCAAACTGTCTAAGTGCGTTTCCCGTTTACGTTTAAATTTTTTATACAATTTTCCTTCGTTAACTTCTACAAAAATAGTATCCGCTTTACTTTTATACCAAATATGATAACTATTTTTATCGCCAATCATCAATTGATCTAAAGCCGGAGATTTTAATTCTATTTTTAGATTTTTAGGAATGCCCTTGTAGGTAATTTTAAGATGGTTAGCCGATTTTTGACTAATTTCATCAAAACTAAATCTTTCAGGTTCATTAAACAAAGAAATGTTTACAAGTGTATCATTTGGAATGTTGATGAAATCTTCAACAAATCCTATATCATCAATATGTTGATTGTACAAATAATTTCCATTTTTTTCAGCCAGTGCAATTAGCTTATAATCACCTGCTTTAAGATGCGATAAGGCAAATTGTCCATCCTTGTTAACATTTGCAATATAATATGGTTTCTCACGATAAATGATACTGTCTTTAAATACAGATTTTGGATAAAGCGCCACCAACATTTTTTCGGGTGGCTTAGCAAAATACACCGGTTGCACTTTCCCTTTTAGGGATAAACTGTCAATTTTTGGTCCTGTTGCAAAGACAAATTGCAAGTTACCATAAGGATTAGATTCATTATTATCGACGATACTTCCATTGAAATTGATAAGATACGTCGTTTCTGGTTTTAATTTTTCATTGAACTTAATTCGTATTATTTTGGCAGCAATACCCATAGGTGAAATAGTCGGCATTGCTTCTAAAGGCGGTGAAATAACCAATTTCTTTTGAACGTCCTGTAATTTTACAAATTCATCAAAATACAAGATAATTTCTTCTCTCTTAAAATTAACACTAGCATTTTTTGGTGTACTTTTTAGTAATTTTGGCGGGGTCGTATCTTTATCACCACCAGTAGGATTTCCCGGACTGGCACATTGTATAAACAACGAAAAAAAAAGTATTAGTATAAGAAAATGTCTCATTATTGGTTATTTATAAATAGTTTATACAATCGTCAAAATACATGCTATTTGGTGTGCAAAATTAAATCAAAAAAATATAGCTGTAAAGGTAAAAAAATTATTTTACCCAAGTAGGCAAGATACTTAAATCGATATCAAATACCATTCGCATATAAAAATAAGCAACGAGCGTAACGATAAGAATCCCTATTAAATTAAGCCAAAATCCTGTTTTGACCATATCAGCAATCTCAAGCTTCTTTGAACCAAAAACAATGGCATTGGGCGGCGTAGCAACTGGAAGCATAAATGCAAACGATGCCGCAATAGTTGCCGGAATCATTAGAAATAGTGGATTTATCATCATAGCAACTGCCATGGCGGCCAAAATTGGTAAAAATGTTTCTGTAGTCGCCGTATTTGAGGTCAATTCTGTTAAAAAAGTAATCGTCCCAACGATAATCAATAAAATCAACAGCGGCGATATATCTTGAAAATGCGAAAGCGACGTACCGATATAAGCAGAAAGTCCGGATTCTTTAAAACCACTCGCCAAGGCAAAACCTCCCCCAAACAACAAAATAATACCCCACGGAATACGTTCTGCCGTATGCCAATCCATCAAAAAATGTCCTTTTTCTTTGTTTTTAGTCGGAATAATAAACAATAAAATACCTATAAAAATAGCTACATTCCCATCAGTAATCCACTTCGAGTTAGAAAACAAACTCGACCAACCAAAAGTAGTAAAAACACCAAATTCTATGGGTTTTCTAAACAACCAAAGCAGTGCTAAGGATACAAATAATCCTAAAATCCATTTTTCTTCATAGCGTATTTTTCCTAGCAAGATATATTCTCGTTTTATAACATTCTTTCCTACAGAAAAAGCAGCTTTTTTGTTTTTAAAAAATAACATATACAAATAAAAATAAGTAATTGTAAGCAACAACATAGAAAGCGGAAAAGCAAATAACATCCATTGTGCAAATGAAATATCTGGTGCGTGTGGAAATTGAATTTTATATATCTGTACAAAAAACAAATTGGGCGGCGTACCAATTAAGGTTGCTATTCCTCCAATTGAAGCAGCATAAGCAATTCCCAATAACAAACCTTTTTCCATTTTTTTAATACTATTTGACGGGTTAAGCTCTTGCATTTTTGCTACAATTGACAACAAAATAGGCACCATCATCATAGTGGTAGCCGTATTAGAAATCCACATAGACAAAAATGCTGTCGCAATCATAAATCCTAATAATATTCTAGCAGGACTCAATCCAATCCACAATAAAAGACGCAAAGCAATACGCCTATGCAGGTTCCATTTCTCCATAGCCAAAGCGATTAAAAAACCCCCAATAAATAAAAAAATAACATGGTTAAAATAGGTTGATGAAACAGCTTTTCCATCCATAATACCCAAAAGTGGAAACAAAGCAACCGGCAACAATGCTGTAACAGCAAGCGGAATCACTTCGGTCATCCACCAAATAGCCATTAATAAGGCAATACCGGCAGTATATGCAATAACGGGCTTATCCTTATCTAAAATTTCAGGAAACAAAATAAAAATTAAACTGATAAGTGGCGCTATAATAATGGCAGCTTTTCTCAATGATGATAAACCCATAAATGCTCTCATATCTTTTTTATTTTATTGAAATAATACGCAAACTTCGACAATCTTGCTAATGCCTTATAAACGCAACAAAACATAGCTGTGTAAATTTAGTAAATATTTTATAAATATGCACAAAATAAATAATAACTTATGGTAAGTATCATTTAAAGAACAATTTATTGAAGAGTTGGGTTTGGCTGGAATGGATTTTATTATAATTCAACACACCTCTATAAAACCACACCATATATTTTACTAAAAATCTCAATTAATACCCAACTTCAAAAAACCGCAAAAAATTCACCACATAATTTAAAATTAAAGCAATCTAAATAAATGTAGGATTACGCATCCGCTTGTGGCAATTGTTTTTTGGCTTTGGCACCCAATTCTTTTAGCTTTTCTACCTTTCCCAATAAATTGCCATTTCCAGTGCTTAATTTTTTCATCGCATTGGTATAACTATCTTTAGCATTGTCTAATTTTCCACCAATTAATTCAATATCTTTAACCAATCCCGCAAATTTATCATAAAGCGCCCCGGCTTGTTTGGCAATTTCAAAAGCATTTTGACGCTGTTTCTCATTTCGCCACATATTGTCCACAATTTTAAGCGTCGCCAACAAAGTGGTTGGGGTAACCAAAATAATGTTGCGGTCAAATGCATAATTGTACAACGCAGATTCCTCTCTAAGTGCCAATGAAAATGCCGGCTCTATAGGAATAAACATCAAAATAAACTCCGGTGTTTCGCCTTCGAGCAATTGGTCGTAAGACTTTTTTGCCAATCCACTTATATGCGATTTAAGCGAAGCGATATGTTGTTTTAAATGAGTAGCCGCTTGTGTGGTGTCATCTTCATTACTGTATTTCTCATAAGCAGTCAGTGAAACCTTAGCATCGATAACCATTTTTTTATTATCAGGAAGTTGTATGATCACATCGGGTTGCACACGCAAACGTTCACTATCATCAGCCGCTTGAAAGCTCTGTTGCACAAAATACTCTCTCCCTTTTTCCAATCCGGATTTTTCTAAAAGTCTGTTTAAAATGGTTTCGCCCCAAGTGCCTTGTGTTTTGCTTTCGCCCTTTAGTGCTTTGGTCAAATTGGCAGCCTCTTGGTTCAGCTGTTTATTGAGTTTTTGCATCTCGCTCAACTGCTGTAGCAAAGCGCCATGTCTTTTAAGGTTATCATCATTGGTGTGCTCCACTTTTTGTTTAAAAGCTTCCATTGCTTTTTGAAATGGCGTAAGAATATTATCTAAGTTAACTCTGTTTTGCTCGGTAAATTTTTTGGATTTATCATCCAATATTTTTTGCGCAAGATTTTCAAATTTTTCTTGAAGGATTTCCTCATTTTTGGCAAATTCTTCTTTAAGCAGCTGCCATTTTTCTTGCCAAGTTTCTATATCTTTCTGTGTATTTTCAAGTTTTTTTTCTAAACTATTTTTTTCGACAAGAAAATCTTTTTCTTGCTCGTGCATTTGCTGCGTTAACTCATTATATATTTGTTGCGCTTCTTGTTTTACCTTTTGCAGGGTCATTTCCCATTCTTTGCTTAGAACGTGTTGTTCGTTCTCCCGTTCGCGCAAACCGGTTTCGTGTTGCAATTGCAATTCGCTCAACTTTTGCTTATTGTTAAGCTGTGCGGTATATTTACCGCCAAAATAACCCAAAAGCAAGAACACAATTCCTAAAAAAATCAGTATGATATATAAACTATCCATAAATGTGTATATTTAACCTCAAAGGTATTAAAAATTAGAGTCGCTTCAAAGTTTAGGTTACTTTTAAAGATATGACATAAGCAAAAAAATATTCTTTAGATTTTTTTTGTGCCGATAAAATCTTTTAAATAAAAAGGTTCAAAATAAGCAACATCTTCAAAATCGTTATCTTGAAATTTTCGATAAGAAAGCACGGTCATTTCCTTAGCAGAAGGATATTTAATATCAGAAAAAACGGCATTGGAATGTTGGATTACTTCCTTGGTTTTGGGCACGGCATCCCCTATAAAAATAACTTTATTTTCAGAAAAATAAGCATTAAAAGGTTTTTCGTCTAATAAATCTGCTTTTGTTTCTCTGACAAGTTGGTATTTAGCATCAAAAACAGCGCTATATACTTCCATTCTTCTTGCATCCAATATTGGAATGATAAATCCATCATCAACTTGGATTTGATATGCCAAACTCTCTAAAGTAGAAACCGAAATCAATGGAATATCCAAAGCATAAGCCAAAGCTTTAGCAGCAGAAACACCGATGCGCAATCCGGTATAAGAACCAGGTCCTTTACTAACAGCAATTGCAGCTAAATCAGTAGGCAAATAATTGTTTCGTTTCAGTATTTCGTCTATAAATACATGCAATTTTTCGGCATGAGAATAGCCCTCACCGGCATAAGATATTTGGTCGGTAAACTGTCCATTTTTCGACAACGAAACGGCACAGTTTTTAGTAGCGGTTTCAATATTAAGTATCAATTTTGACATAAAATATATAGCTATTTTTTAGCAAGTAGTATTTACTTTAACCAATTACGCAAATCAAATTTATCTTGTATATGCTTACGCAATTCGGTAATAGGAATACGTATTTGCTCCATCGTATCTCTGTCGCGCAAGGTTACGCTTTGGTCTTCTTTGGTTTGATGATCTACGGTTACACAAAATGGTGTGCCAACGGCATCCTGACGGCGATAACGACGTCCAATTGCATCTTTTTCGTCATAAATAACATTAAAATCCCATTTCAAATCGTCAATAATACTATTGGCAATATCAGGCAAACCATCTTTTTTTAACAGCGGCAAAACTGCCACTTTGGTTGGGGCTAAAATTGCCGGAATTTTCATCACAACACGACTTGAGCCGTCAGCTAAGGTTTCATCTTGCAACGAAGCAGAGAAAATTGCCAAAAACATACGGTCTAAACCAATTGAAGTTTCTACCACATAGGGCGTATATGATTCATTGATTTCGGGATCAAAATACTGTAATTTTTTTCCTGAAAAATTGGTGTGTTGCGTCAAATCGAAATCTGTACGTGAGTGGATGCCTTCTAATTCTTTAAATCCAAAAGGAAATTTAAACTCGATATCAGCGGCAGCATTGGCGTAATGCGCAAGCTTTTCGTGGTCGTGAAAACGATAATATTCATCGCCAAAACCCAAAGATTTATGCCAATTTAAACGCGATTCTTTCCAGTGTTTATACCATTTCATTTCTTCGCCTGGGCGTACAAAAAATTGCATTTCCATTTGTTCAAATTCACGCATTCTAAAAATAAATTGACGGGCAACTATTTCATTTCTAAAAGCTTTTCCGGTTTGCGCAATACCAAAAGGTATTTTCATTCGCATGGTTTTTTGTACATTTAAAAAATTAACAAAAATACCTTGTGCCGTTTCGGGTCGCAAAAATAAATCCGTAGCATTTTCGGCAGAAGCACCCAATTTTGTGCCAAACATTAGATTGAATTGCTTTACATCCGTCCAGTTTTTACTACCGGTAACAGGATCCGCAATACCCAATTCTTCTATCAAGTTTTTTACATCAGCCAAGTCTTCTTTTTCAAGCGACTGCGCCATTCTATTTAAAATATCTTCCTTTTGTTGTCTGTATTTTACCACACGCGGATGTGTACTAACAAATTCGGCCTCATCAAAAGCATCTCCAAAACGTTTTTTTGCTTTTTTGATTTCTTTTTGAACTTTATTTTCAATTTTTTCGCAATAATCTTCTACCAATACATCAGCACGGTAACGCTTTTTGCTATCTTTATTATCGATTAACGGATCGTTAAAAGCATCGACATGCCCAGAAGCCTTCCAAGTGGTTGGGTGCATAAAAATAGCGGCATCCAATCCAACTATATTTTGATGCAATTGCACCATTGATTGCCACCAATATTCTCTAATATTTTTTTTGAGCGCTACCCCATTCGGACCGTAATCATAAACGGCACTCAGTCCGTCATAAATTTCACTCGATTGAAATACAAAGCCATATTCTTTGGCGTGGGATAATACTTTTTTAAATTTGTCGTCGCTCATATTGGTTTTAGATTAAATATTAAAGATATACGCTTGTTCTTCACAAAAAATTTATTTATAAAAAAACTATCTTTGAACGAGCAAAGATAGTTTTCATTTATGAATTTTACAATTATTTATAATGCCTTAATTCAGCAGCATTTTTAAGTTTAACAAATCATTATTTCAAGAGCATATTTGTCGTGCCTACTTTTTGTCCATTGTGGTATATTTCTACTAAATATTCTCCTTTTATAATTTCATTGTCTTTGTTTGCCGGTTTGACAAATGAACACACATCTATGGCTTGGTTTTCATAAACAATTTCTTCTGCTTTACTTATAACAACTTCTTTCTCACCGACAGTTATTACTTGATTTTCACCAATAGTGTCATCACTTGCATTGACCACTCTAATATAAAACTTTTGAGGACCATATTCCAAAATGTTATTTTTTGGAACTGTAAAACACACCCTTACTTGTTGTGCTCTTTTATATCTCGAGGTTTCGATCACTTTGCCTGAACTTCTAATTTTTACGCCCACCGCTTTTAATCCGGTTGGATATAAAATTTTAGCTTGTGAAACTGTCTGAGCTAATTTTTCATTTGTATCTAACAACGTATCATTGTATTGCTTTTGCTGATTCAAATCGTTGGTAATACTATCCTTTTGAACCACCAAATTCATATTTGCCGCCCGTAATGAGTCGGCAACTTTATACAATTCATCTCTTTGGGCTTTTAGAATAGCAATTTCTTTTTTATATTTTCTAATCACACCAATATTGATATGTTTTTGTTTTTTTACTTCAGTTATCAATGATTCTATACGTCCTTTGGCATCTTTTAATTGATCGGACACCTCAGATTTTTCAGCAATAGCTTCGGTATAATTAACTTTAAGTTCTTCCAAGTCATTAAGCACTTGTTGTTTTTCTTCTTGTAACACCACTTTGGCGCCTTTGGCATCTTTGGCATCGTTGTAAAAACTATAGGTAAAATAACCTATTACCAAAATAAGTGCCCCTAAAAGTCCTACTAAAACTTTTAAAATTCCTGAATTGTTTTGACTGTTTGTTTCCATAATATATTTTTAAAGTGCAAAATTACTATTTATTTAAAACAAACGCTACTTAGAAATGTTAAATTGCATAAAAGTTTATTTTTTTTTACATCAACCAGCTACAAAATTGGGATTATAACACTCAAAAATCACTTCTTTTTCATTAAAAACAACACCATAATCTTCCAATTCTTTAAGAATAGGTTCATAAACTTCTGCTGTTATGGGTAACTGCACTCCTGGTGTTTTTATTTCACCATTTAAGATTTTTATAGTCGCAATAGCTACGGGCAAGCCAACGGTTTTTGCCATAGCGGTATAAATTTGATCATCACCTTTAACCACTAGTTGAGAATCGATTTGTTTAAGCTCTTTCCCTTGTTTGTATCCAAATTTGTGATACATCACAATCATATCCTTATCATCGGGTTTAAGTGTCCACTTATCTTCTAATATTTTTTGCAACAATTGTGCGGGTGTCGCATTTTTTAGTCCAATTTTGGTTTTACTTTCAAAAAGATCTAACTCTAATAACTTAAACCAAAGTTCGTCATCTTGCTCTATTTTGAGATACTGGCGCAATTTTAATTTTACCGAATCCGTAGGGCTATATGGTAAAAAAGCATTGACAAAATCACGTTTAGTCAAGTTTTCAGAATTTTCCATCGCATAGGTATCATCTGTCATGCCCAGTTGCACAAAAACATTCCAAGCACGCGAATAACCTACACGTCTGATGGTGCCACGATATAATGTTCTAACATCTTCCAATCCATAAATATTTTGATATTTAAGCGAATCTCGATTGGGAAGCGCTTCAAAATGTCCATATCCATCCATATTTAGAAATTCAGTTCTTCTAAAAAGTTTGTGATACGGAATATATTTATATTCTCCGGCGTGTAAAAATTTTGCCACGCCACCTTGTCCGGCTACTACAACGTTTCTTGGATTCCAAGTAAATTTATAATGCCATAAATTATCATCGCTCTCGGGCGCTACCAAACCACCCGTAAAAGATTCAAACAAAATCATTTTTCCATCATTTGATTTGATTTGGTCAATCACACGCATCGCACTCATATGGTCAATTCCAGGATCCAAACCAATTTCGTTCATAAACACCAAAGATTTTTCTTTTACTTCTTTATCTAAGGTCATTAATTCTTCACTAATATAAGAAGCTGTCACCATATGCTTACCCAATTTAACCGCATCGCGCGCTACTTGCATATGAAAACGTGCCGGCAACATAGAAATAACAATATCTACATTTTCTATAGCCTTATAACGATCTTCATCATTAAATATATCGATATTTTGTAGTAAAACACGTGGATGATTACCCATTATTATTCTGGCTAAATCAAGATTTTTATCGACGATTGTAATATGTAAATCCTCAATCTCAGATTTTTCTTTTAAATAATTCATCAAGGAAGAGGTTGATTTTCCTGCCCCTATTAACAATATTTTTCTCATTTTTTCAGTTTTCTTTATATGAATTAAAAATGCTTATTATTTATACAAATTAGCGCAAATATATATCATAGCTTATAGAATAAAAAGTAATTTGTCATTTTAAATAAAATATGAATTAAAAAATACAATATATTTACAAACTGAAAGCAAAAATCAATAATATGGACAATAGACAAAAAATAAATCAATTTATTAAAAAGCATTCAAAACAAATTACGGCAAATCCCAATCGTAAAAAGATGATTGAAAAAGCAGTGATAAATAAAGAAGCCATCATATCTGAAAATGGCGCTTTGGCAACCTGGACACCTGTAGAATCTACCGGTCGCAGTCCTAAAGACACCGTTATTGTAAAACGTAGCAAAACCAAAAAATATGTAGATTGGTCTTCGCCCAATAATTTACCTATCGATGAAAACACGTTTAATTTGCTGGTTGATGATGCTTTGCACTATCTAAACTGTGAAGAAATATTATATCAAACAGACCGCGTAATTGGCGCTGATGTTACTTATGCTTTACCGGTAACCACTATTACCACTCATGCTTTGGCAGCACTGTTTACCGACAATATGTTTAGACCTATTCCTAAAAATATTCAAAAAAGTATTTATAAAAAAGAAACATTTTTACTGCTACATTTACCTTACAAAAAATTAAAATCAAAAAAATATAAAGGACTTTTGCGCAAATTAAGCAATATAGAAATAGATGCCAAAGTACATGCCGAAGATGATTTACACAGCGAAACTTCTAATATGGTAGTGGCTACAGATTTTGAAAACAAAATTGGTGTTATCATCGGTTCTGCTTATATGGGAAGTATGAAAAAAATGCTTTTTACCACGATGAATTACCTGCTGCCATTTGAAAAAATATTGCCACTGCACTGTTCCGCAAATGTTGGAGAAAAAGGAGATGCTGCCTTATTGTTAGGGCTTTCGGGAACTGGAAAAACAACTTTATCTGCTGATGCCAAACGAAAATTATTAGGCGATGACGAACATGGATGGAGTGCCAAAGGTGTTGCCAATTTTGAAAATGGGTGCTATGCAAAAATGATTGATATTACGCACGACAAAGAACCCGACATTTACGAAGCCGTTATGCACAAGGATAATTACACAAAACACGGCTCGATAGTAGAAAATGCTATGATTTATCCTTCGGAAAAATTTGATTTTTTTGACACAAGGCTAACACCCAACTCGCGCGCCTCTTATCCTTTGTATTACCTTAAAAATATTAAAAAATCATCTACCTCGGGGCATCCTTCCACCATTTTGTTTCTCACGGCAGATGCGTATGGTGTATTGCCACCTATCAGCAAATTGAATCCAGAACAAGCTATGCTTTGGTTTTTAATGGGTTATACTTCTAAACTTGCCGGAACCGAAACTGGTGTTACAGAACCACAAGCTACTTTTTCAAGATTTTTTGGACAGCCTTTTATGCCCTTAAATCCGGATATTTATGCCGACATGTTGGGTAAAAAAATGAAAAAACACAATACCGATGTTTATCTAATCAATACCGGCTGGACCGGCGGTGCTTATGGAACCGGAAAACGCATGAAATTATCATATACCCGAAAAATGGTAGATGCTGCTTTAGAAGGAAAATTAAAAAATGTAAAATACACTTATGACAAGTTGTTTCACTTACATATTCCTGTAGAAGTTCCCGATGTACCAACAGCTATATTAATTCCAAAAAACACTTGGGCAAATCATGATGCTTACGACAAAACAGCCAAAAAATTGGCCAAAGAATTTGCCAAGGCTTTTGATAAAAATTATGGCGACAAACATATTAAACCGAGTGTTATTAAGGAATGTCCGGGCAAATAATTTAAAACCGTTGAGAATGTAATTTTTAGGTGCGTTTAATTGGCAAGAATCTTTGATATAATTTACAATCAAAAAAACTTGTGAATAAGAATATAGATTTTTTTTTCACAAGTTTTTAAATAGTCTAAGACTTTATATATAAGGTGCTGGACATTTTGGAATGATTAATTTTCAATTTACCACTAATTTTATTTAATGTTACAAACTTCAATATTACCATTTTATCAAAATTACGCATAACTTTTATTAATAAATATTATTCTTTAATTATTCGTATAACGGCTTCCTTTTCACGCACTTTATCAGTCAATTTTAATAAGTAAAATCCAGAATTAAAGTTTGAAAAATCAATTCTAATAAAGTCAGAATATGCTACATCTTTTTTCATAATGATTTGTCCCTTAAAATTATAAATTGAATAACATAGCTCTTGAAATTCTTGTTGTTTTAATTTTATTGTTACAAAATCTTTTGTGGGGTTTGGATAAACGCTAATACCTAATTTAAAGTCATTTGAAATTATATCTGTTGCGGAATAATTCAAATGATTATCAGGATGTGCAAATCCATATCCAAAATTAGGATTCCAAAATCCGTATAACCAACTTCCTGATGATGGTGCTGTGTTTCCTCCAATATTTCCGCCATAAAAATCTTCGATACCAGTATCTGTGGGACGATAATATCTAATTTCAAAATGTAAGTGCGGACCGCCCATTGTTCCTGAATAAAGATGCTTTGAAACTAAATCTCCTTTATTTACATATTGTCCATCTAAATTTATATTATCGATAGCGTCAAGATCAAGGTCTATATGTGCATAAAAAGTCACCATTTTACCAATTATATTATTTAAACTATCTTTTATATCGGTCGTTATTGAAAGATAATGCCTGTATCTTGCAACATCTCTACTTATGGTTACAATACCATCGTGTGCCGCATACATATTCACTTCTGTTGAGCTGCCAACATAATAGTCAAATGCTGGATGATGACTTCCTGTTCCACCAGGTCCTATTCCGTCTCCAAAACCTCTACCGATAGTGTATGTTGGTATCTGTCCCAAAGAATCTTCAAATGGGTGTTGAAAAGGTAGCTGTCTAACGAAGTGCACAAACTTGTTTACTTCAAGCCTGAATGCCCCTCCATTTGGTGTATCATAATATTCGGGGGTTAACATATCCTCGCATTGACCATCTTCATTATTTGGGTACTGACCATAAATATTAAACATTAAGAAAAATAATCCAAATAAAACAATTGCTCTTTTCATTCTCTATTTTTTTAAGTTTATTATTACTACGACTACCATTTTTAGAAAAGGTTTAATTGTATTATACTTTTCTGATGTTTGCAATGGTGAGTGTATAAGTAGTGCGGGATTTCGGAAAACTGAACATTCAGTTTATAACTAAACTTTGTTCAAAGATATAAACTTTAAATTAATCATAAAACCCGCAATTACCTATATTTTTTATTATGCATCGTTTTACTTTTTCAGTATATTATTTCTATGGTATTCTAAA
>Ga0209633_10001245_pt1 | contig 26970 bp, 24 predicted proteins | sample Cruoilmetagenom1_FD_187290 | JGI IMG/M metagenome (GOLD analysis project Ga0209633, IMG submission 187290) | Oil polluted marine microbial communities from Coal Oil Point, Santa Barbara, California, USA - Sample 1 (SPAdes) (version 2) | ecosystem: Environmental > Aquatic > Marine > Oil seeps ...
AAAGTCTGATATACAAGGCGCAGTGTTTTTATCAGTGCCGAGGCCATACATATGGTATGCCTCGGTGCTGATAAAAACCTGCAACGCCGTAGATCGGACTTTTTACGACGCCATCATTCTTTGAGTAGTCGTTATCATACAAAATTTAATAACCGTTAATCTCCTTCCTATGTAAGCATAGAGAGCCTTTTTTCAAGGACACCGCCGCCGATTACTTCTCTTTAGTATTAATAAAATCAAGTAACTGGCGACCAAGCGGGTTCCCGGAGTCGACAGTTATCATCTGTTCTGCAAAATTTCTGGCCTTGGGGTATTGGCCCCTGGCAAGATAGAATTCGGCGATTGCCAGGAGGTAGTTCATATTTGCAGGCTCGATTTCAACGGTTCGCAGCAGGGCTGTTTCCGCAGCCCTGTCCCTATGGAGAAATGCAAGGAGCTGGCCTAGATTATAGAAAGCTCTTGCATTGTTCACCATGCCGTCTGCAGCTTTTTGCAGATGTTCCACCGCCTCTTCATATCGTTTCTGTTCCGAGAGGAGGAGGCCCAGTGAATAATGGACATCGTCCAGGTCGGGATTTACTGCAAGAGCCTTGCGCAACTGATCTTCGGCCAGATCATTTTTTCCCTGTCTGCTGTACAGTACAGCAAGATTTGATCGGGCCGTGTAAAAATCACGATCAATCTCCACAGCCTTTTTGAAATGCTCTTCAGCCTTATCAGTCTTCCCTTTGTAGCTGTACAACGCTCCAAGGTTGAGTCTGGAGGGGGCAAAATCAGCGGAATAGAGTGCAATCTCCTGAAACTCCGTCAGTGCCTGGTCAAAGACCTTCCGCCATCGCTTGTCCAGTTTATCAGCCGGGATGATTGTCAGTGCTCTGGCAGCTTCAATGCGAACCCCCTTTACCGGGTCATTCAGTAATGGCCCGGCCATCTGCATCCGCTGCTCAGGCGAGACACGGGGCAGATACATAAGTGCCGTCCTTCTGACAATGGCCTCATCGCTGTTTAAAGCCTGCTGAAAGATTTCAGTTACATTCTCCCCCTGATATCCGCCCAGCAGGGAGAGGGAGGTCGCCCGGACAAGGACTGGGGCCAGGTTATCGGAAACAATCCGGATCAAGCTTTCCTTTGTTGCTATTTCTCCATCAAGGGCCTTGCTAAAGGTGGTTCCATAGTGAAATTTTTGCTTACTGCCATACCATTTTTTTGTGTATTCGGCAGACCATTCGTTGGTCTTGTCAATATGGCAGCGGTTGCAGCTGTTAGGTGTACCCAGTTCAACACTTAAATCCGGCCGCGGAATGCGAATGGAGTGATCCGGTCGGTAATCATTGCCCATATAGGTTCGGCCAGGCATATGGCACTGGACGCAATCGGTGCCGCTGCCAACCTCAAATAAAATTTTTCCTTCGGCAGTACGGATTGGCTCTCCTTTTTCCCCCTCCTTTTTATGGAAGTGATGTGCTTTAGTGTCATAAAGTGAGGCTTGATGGCACTGCAGGCAGAGTGAGTTTCCCTCGTGGTGAAGTTTTATGCTATGAACATTATGGCAGTCGGAGCAGCGCACATCATTTGCGTACATTTTTGACTGGACAAAGGAGCCATATACATAGACCTCATCCAGGATCTGGCCATCGGGGTAGTAGAGTCTCTCCTCAAGGAGTCTGGGGGTTTCAGTATCGAGCAGATCCTGTTGCAGGTGAGTGTAGTCTCCCAGGATCGATCTTCTCGAGTGACAGGGAGCACAGAGTTCCACCTGCTGACGGTTATCTATTCCACCGGTGCGGACAAGCAGACCGTCAGCACCTTCAACCCTTGCAGCTTCCGGCAGTTCAGCCCAGTTAACATGGTGTGATCCGGCTCCATGGCAGGCCTCGCAACCCACACTGATCTCAGACCAGGTCGTATTGTAACTATCGGTGTCTGGGTTATAGTTTTTCTGCAGCTTGGTGGAATGGCAGTCCGCGCACATCGAGTTCCAGTTCTGTCCCTGGTTGGTCCAGTAGATCCATTCTTCAGGATCGAGCTTTAGATCAGGGTAGAGGTGGAACCATCTTTTTTCCCGGTCATCCCAGGCGATTGGCAGACACTGCATCCTGCCCCCTGGAAAAGGAATCAGGTATTGCTGCAACGGGAACCAGCCGAAGGTGTGACTGATCTGGTAATCATCCATCTTCCCATCCGGCCCCTGGGTATGGACAAGAAACTTTCCGTCTTTACGATAAAAACGTGAGATAACACTCTGGTTCTCAAAAGTTGCATTATCAAAGTCACCAAGGACACTCTTATCGTCGGCAACAGCCATGGCCTTTGCATGGTGCGACTCCTGCCACTCTTCATATTCCCTTTTATGGCATTTGGAGCACGCTTCACTGCCGACAAAGGTAGCTGCTTCAATTTTTTCTGTAGAGGGTGGTCTGTGCAGCTGCATGAACATATAGAGAGGCAGGGCAAAAATAATGATCAGGGTGGCTATAAGGCCGGTGATTTTCCATTGCTGCATGCTCTTATCCGCGCTCCTCTGGATAGATAACCTGCTCAGGCGTAAATCCACTGCGCCGGAGAGGGTTGCTCGTATCTATGGTGATCATATCGCGGTTAATGGTTACCGGATAGAGATCCAGGGCTCTTGGGGCAGGAGCTTTTATCACATCCCCGGTGATATCGAAGATGGAGGCATGGCATGGGCATTCAAACTGTTTCCGTTCAGCCATCCATGGAACCGCACAGCCCAGATGGGTGCATTTCTTGGAAATTGCCAGAAAGCCGCCATCCTCAAGCCGGGTGAGATAGAGGTTTCCCTTTCTGATAAGGGTGACAGAGCCGGTGGGGAAGTCCCCGACCAGACCGGCCTCAAGGAGCGGTGCCGATTTTTTACCAGTTCGTTTTCTGCCGGAGGTAAGGAAAAAAGCCGCACCCGCAAGAAATTGCAGCAGGGCAACAACTCCCAGACCTGCCCATATATTTGTCAGGAATCTTCGGCGGGAAGGAGGTTCTACCATGGCATCACCAACGTCATCCCCTGCCCCCGGAACCATATACCAGTTATCGTCAGTATCAACATGAATAGAGCTCCTGTAATAAACAACGTCTTGATCAGGGTGGTGGGTTTTCCATCCTTCTGCCTGGTAAAGGGGAGGAGGGTAAGGAAAAGACCTATGGATAGAGGAAGAAAGCAGATTGCAAAAATCGGAGGAACATGGAGCAGGAGTTCCTGTGCTCCCAGAAAATACCAGGGCGCTTTGACGGTTGGCGGAGTCAGCTCAGGGTTAGCCATGTTTCCAAGGGGAGCATCAATAAACATTGAAAAAAGAAGAATACAACAGGTTACCAAGGCGGCAAATGCCATCTCCCGCACCAGCAGTTCAGGGATCGCAGGGACAGAGGTAGATTTTTCCGTCTCACCACTCTGTTTTCTCTTGGGAACCAGAATTCCCCCGGCTTTTCGCACAAACCAGAAATGATATCCCATAAGCAGGAAAAGAGAGACAGGGACAAAAGTGGTATGGATGGAATAAAAGAGTTGCAGAGTAGCCGCGCCAACCTCCGGGCCGCCCCGCATTATCTCCTGCAGAGATGAACCGATGAGAGGAACATAGCTGAGCATGGAGGTGGCGATGGTAACAGCCCAGTAGGATAGCTGGTCCCATGGCAGCAGATAGCCGCTGAAGTTGGCCGTCAGGATAAGAACGCCCATGGCAAGGCCGACGAGCCAGTTGCGGCGTCTGGGTGGATAGAATGCACCATTAAAGAAGATACGAAGCAGGTGCAGGGCGATGACAACAACCAGAAAATGGCCTGTCCAGTGATGCATACTGCGAACCAGATCGCCCAGAAAAATACTGTTCTGAATATGCTGTACCGATTCATAAGCCCGAACCGGTACCGGTTCGTAAAAAAAGCCCAGTAGCAGTCCGGTCAGAAGCTGCTGGACAATCATCAGGGCCGCCATACCGCCCAACCCCCAGGTGAGAGTAAAGCGAAGGGCATCTTTAGGTACCCGTCGGGGCCGGAAGTGGAGGAAAAGGCTGCTGCTCAATGGAAACTCCTGCAGTTTGAACCATCTACTATCTAATTGTTACGAGACTGCAAAAGATATCATAATACTGATACGATTGCATTGGACAAATTCAATAAGGTGTTTTACTGTCATGTGATTAATAGTCATTACTACTATCATTTTCTTCATAAGCAGTGAGTCATTAGACTGGAAATCAATAACAGGAGGATAACATGAGATTGGAGAAGCGAATATTTGCTGGATTGGCAGTATCTGCAGTGATTTTATCTGCAGGACTGGTGCATGCGGCAACAACTGATAAACCTAATATCCTGGTCGTCTGGGGTGATGACATCGGTCAATCCAATATCAGCGCCTATACCCATGGTATGATGGGATATCAGACCCCGAACATTGATCGTATCTCTGAGGAAGGCATGACCTTTACCGACTATTACGGTGAGCAGTCCTGTACCGCCGGGCGATCGTCTTTTATCATGGGACAGTCTGTTTTTCGTACCGGTCTTTCCAAGGTTGGATTGCCTGGTGCTGCGGAGGGAATGCGAGTAGAAGATCCCACTATTGCCGGTTTGCTCAAGGCCCAGGGCTATGCCACAGGTCAATTCGGCAAAAATCATCTGGGTGACCAGGATGAGATGCTGCCCACCAATCATGGGTTTGAGGAATTTTTCGGCAACCTCTATCATCTGAACGCCGAGGAAGAGCCTGAAAATGAAGACTATCCGAAAGATCCTGAATTTCGTAAGAAATTTGGTCCCCGTGGAGTTATTCACTCCTTTGCTGACGGCAAGATAGAGGACACCGGACCCCTGACAAAAAAACGTATGGAAACTGTAGATGACGAAACTGCAGATGCGGCAATTGACTTTATCCAGCGTCAGGTCAAAGCGGGTAAACCCTTCTTTGTCTGGTGGAGTGGAACCCGTATGCACTTTCGCACCCATGTTAAGGAAGAACTGCGCGGCATCTCGGGTCAGGATGAATATTCCGACGGTATGGTAGAGCATGATATGCATATAGGCAAATTCCTGAAGGTGTTGGATGATCTTGGCATTGCTGATAATACCATCGTCTTCTATTCCACCGATAATGGTCCTCATATGAACACCTGGCCCGACGCAGCCATGACTCCATTCCGTGGTGAAAAGAACACCAACTGGGAAGGCGGCTGGCGTGTGCCTGCCATGGTTCGCTGGCCAGGCAAGATTGAAGCCGGATCCTGGTCCAATGCGATCATGCACCATATGGACTGGCTGCCCACTTTCTTAGCTGCAGCCGGTGAACCGGATATCAAGGCCAAACTCAAAGCGGGTGGTGTTTCTGCCATCGATCGTACCTACAAGGTCCATCTGGACGGCTATAACTTTCTGCCCTATCTTACAGGTCAGGAAGAACAGGGGCCCCGGCATGAAATTTTCTATTTCTCAGACGATGGTGATCTGACAGCACTGCGCTATAATGACTGGAAGGCGGTTTTTATGGAACAACGGGCTACAGGAACCTTTTTACTGTGGTCAAATCCTTTTACTACACTGCGGGTGCCGTTGATTTTCAACCTGCGACGGGATCCTTATGAGCGTGCCCAGCTCACCTCAAACACCTATTATGACTGGATGTTGGATCGAGTTTATCTGCTGCTTCCGGCTCAGGACTTTGTCGGAAAGTTCCTGGGAACTTTCAAGGAATTTCCACCGCGTCAGAAGGCAGCCAGTTTCAACCTGGAGCAGGTGATGGAGAAGATGGCTGATCCGGGAGCACATTAATTAGAGTAAAGGGTAATTTTTTTCCCTGAAATGTGTTCAACAAACTGCCATACCCGAGCGACTGCTATAATCGGGTGTGGCACTTTATTTTTAACCAGGAAAAAACAGTGACAGCACTTCATTCAATTCAGGAACTTCAATCCCGCATGGGGCACTCGATTATCGGGCAAAAGCCGGTAATTGACAGTCTGGTACTTGGGCTTCTTGCCAATGGCAATCTGCTGCTTGAAGGGCTTCCAGGCCTTGCCAAAACCCGGGCAGTAAAGAGTATGGCCAAAAATCTAGCGGCTGGCCTTTCACGCATCCAGTTTACCCCGGATCTGCTTCCTTCCGACATCACCGGCACCGAAATGTATCATAGCTCCGGTGGCAAGGATATGCTGGAGTTTCAGCCCGGCCCCATCTTCAGTAATCTTATTCTTGCTGATGAAATTAACCGGGCACCTGCCAAGGTACAGGCAGCACTGCTCGAAGCCATGGAAGAGCGGCAGGTAACAGTTGCCGGTAAGACCCATAAAATGGAACCGCTGTTTATGGTACTGGCCACCCAGAACCCAATCGAACAGGAGGGAACCTATCCGCTGCCGGAAGCGCAGATGGATCGTTTTCTGATGCATGTGCGGGTTGATTATTCAACAGATGAAGAAGAACTTGAAATCATCCGGCTGGTGAGAAGTGAACAGGGTGGAGGGCAAAAGGAAGAAAAGGATGCCATTCCCCAGGATGTTGTTTTTGCCGCCCGCAAGGAGATTGCCGGGATTTACTCCTCTGAAAATATCGAACGCTATATTGTCAGCCTGATCAGCGCCACCCGCTACCCGGAAAAATATGATGAAAAGCTGGCCCGGTTAATTGAAGTGGGTGCCAGTCCGCGCGGCAGCCTGGCTCTTGATAAATGTTCACGGGTACGCGCCTGGCTTGGTGGCAGGGATCATGTTACACCGGATGATGTGCGTGCTGTTGTCCATGATTGTCTGCGTCATAGATTGATTCTCAGTTATGAGGCAAATGCTGAGGGGATGGAGGCGGATCAGGTTGTTGATGAGATTGTTAAGCTGGTGGCTGTGGCGTAGGGAGAAGACGAACGTCCAACATCCAACGTCCAACTTTCAACATTGAACAACAAAACCGATAAACGATCAACTGTTATACTGAAAAACTCATTTTGAATTCAAGATGGCCTTTTTACACATTTATAAATTGTTGGGTCTAATCGTTCGAAGTTGGACGTTGGATGTTGGACGTTCGTCCTTTAATAAATAGCTGCGCTATGCAAATCCAAAAAAACACCAATACCCCCGGAGTTTACACCACCCTCCAGGACCTGATTCGCCTTCAGAATCAGGCAACAGGTTTTAGTTTTCTCCCCAGGCAGCCGGTGTATAGCCTCCTTTCCGGTCGTCATAGCTCTCGGCTGCGGGGGCGTGGACTGGATTTTGAGGAGCTGCGTCAATACAGGCCGGGGGATGATATTCGCACCATGGACTGGAAGGCAACTAAACGAAGTGGTGAACCTTACGTCCGGGTCTACACTGAAGAGCGGGAACGGCCGGTACTGCTGCTTGTTGATCAGCGTATCTCCATGTTTTTCGGCTCTCAGGTCAATATGAAATCAGTCACCGCAGCTGAAGCTGCTGCCCTTGCAGCCTGGAGAGTGGTCGACTCCGGAGATAAGGTCGGTGCAATTATTTTCAACGATCACGAGATCAGAGAAGTAAAACCCCGGCGCAGTAAAAAAACAGTTATGCAGATTCTTCAGCGGATTGTTGAACAGAATAATGCGTTGTCTGTTGACAAGGATATCCTCTCCAATAAAGGAATGCTTGATCTGGCACTGGAAAAAGCCGTACATCTGGCCGGCCATGACTACCTTATCTGCATTATCAGCGACTTTTCCGGCCTCAGTGATAAAAGTCTGCACCATGTCAAACAACTCAGCAACCATAACGATGTGATGCTTCTACCGGTATACGATCCACTGGCCAGAGAGTTGCCGGAAAATGCGACCCTTGTAATAAGTGACGGCAGTAGCCAGATTTTGCTGGATTCCGGAGAAAATCGCCTGAGAAAGCGTTTTCCAGAATTTCTGCAGGGTCGTTTGAAAACTCTTTCCAATGCTCTGGTAAAGTTCGGTGTGCCGATTTTACCTCTTCATACTGCTGAAGATGTTGCCAAACAGGTAAGAACAGTATTGGGATATGTACCTGGTAAAACGCCAAGAACTGGTAAGGTTGCTTTAAGAGGGTCCCGATGAATATGTCTGATCCAGGCAGCCTGGAAAACCTTCACGACATCATTGCTCCCCTTCCGGTCGCATGGTTTCCTCCAGCTCCCGGCTGGTACGCCTTGGGCCTCAGTCTGTTGCTGTTGTTCAGCTGGTTTTCTGCTCAGAGATATCTGGCCTGGAAGCGCGACACATACCGACGTGAAGCACTGATTGAATTGGACAAACTTGAAAAAGGACTGGCAGACAGCGCTGGATATAAGCAGATATTGGTTCAATTACCGCAGCTTGTTAAACGTACAGCCATAGCTGCCTATGGAAGAAGCCGGGTCGCTTCACTGGATGGAGTTGACTGGCTCACCTTTCTCGACAAAACCGGGTCTACAGATGTTTTTACCGGGGGCGAGGGGAAACTGTTATCCGATTGCCCCTACCAGTCGCCAGCTAAGCTTGCAGCATTTTCCAGGGAACAGGTAACCGGACTGCTTAGGGCAGTTCACTTGTGGATCAATAAACATCAAGCGTGATGGCGTCGTAAAAAGTCCGATCTCCTGCGTTGTAGGTTTTTGACAGGTACTTGGCATACCACATGTATAGCCAAGTACCTGTCAAAAACACTACGCCTTGTATATCAAACTTTTTGACTTAGCCATCTGTAACTTCCGATAAGCGTAGACTTCGAGTGACCTTTAAACGAGTTTATCAAGCGTAGGGAAACGTATACTATGAACTATCTTCGACGAATGAGTTGTTTTTTGCTGTTGTCTGCAACCTGTTTGCTTTGTCTGCTGCCGCCTGCATATGCAGATGGAGATGTTACATCCGTACTAATACCTGACCTTGGTGTTATTGCCGGTGAATGGCAGCGAACTGATGGTGGCTATCTTATCAAGGTCGATAATATTAAGCCGGATGGTCAGGCAAAGGTGGAGTACTTTAACCCAAGGCCTATCCATGTTGAACAGGCAGCAATTTCAAGAGAAAAAGGGTTGATTAAACTCTTTATTAAGTTCGAGGACAAAGGGTATGAAGGGTCAACCTACACGCTGTTCTATTATCAGGAAAAAGACGCGATGGCCGGCTTCTATTATCAGGCTGCCATGAACAGAACCTATGAAGTGATTTTTATGAGAAAGAGTAACAAAGCAGACCAATAGTCTACAGCCTAACAGCCTTCAGCCTGAATAAAAAATGTTCTCCTTCAGCTACATATGGATATTCCTCCTCCTTCCTCTGCCACTGATCCTGCGCAAATTGACCAAACCGTACCAGGAGGAGCGACAGGCGATACAGACGCCCTTTTTTGATGAGCTGGCGGATCTGTCGGGACAGGAGCCGGGCAGTGGGTCCATTGTCCGTAAACAGCCACTGTTACGGCAGATTGTCGTTGGCTTCTGTTGGTGTCTGCTGGTTGCTGCTCTCGCCAGGCCGCAATGGATTGAACAACCGGTAATCAAGGAGGTTCCCAGTCGTGACCTTCTGCTGGCTGTGGATCTATCCGGTTCCATGAGTACCGAGGATTTCACCTCCAGGGAAGGGAAAAAGATTAATCGTCTGGCTGCAGTCAAAGAAGTCTTGGATGATTTTTTAAAGCGGAGAAAAGGCGACAGGGTGGGATTGATCTTTTTTGGTTCAGTTCCATTTATTCAGGCCCCGTTTACTGAAGACCTGGATCTCTGCGGTGAGCTGCTGGCTGAGGCACAGGTTGGAATGGCAGGCCCCAAGACCGCTTTTGGGGATACTATCGGCCTGGCCATTAATATGTTCAAAGAGAGTACGGTTAAAGATAAACTGCTTATCATACTCACTGACGGAAATGATACCAGCTCCAAGGTAGAACCGGTTAAGGCGGCACAGATTGCCGCTGACAACGGTATTGTTATCTATAGTGTTGCAGTGGGCGACCCGCAGGCCGTGGGTGAAGAAAAGCTGGATGAAAAAACCCTTCAGTCCGTTGCCGAGACAACGGGTGGCCAATTTTTCAGGGCGTATGACCGCAAAGAGCTGGAAAAAATATATGATAAAATTGATGCCTTAAGTACCCATGATATTGAAACAGTGAGTTACAGACCCCGGATTGATTTATATTTCTGGCCGCTGGGGATTGCTGTTTTGTTGAGCTTGTTGATGCATGGGGTGCGTGCTAGCAAAAACACGAACGTCCAACGTCCAACGTCCAACGTCTAACTTAAATTTTAAGTTTTCTCATTTCATGTCCACAATTCTAACCAACTTCCATTTCCTCCGCCCCTGGCTGTTAATCCTGCTCGCCCCGGCAGCCGGACTGCTGTGGTACGCGCTGCGATCCCAGAACTCAAGACATGGGATGCAGTCACTCATTGCCGATCATCTGCTTGAGCATCTGCTGGTGGGCAGGGAACAACAGGGGAAATTGCGGCCGGTCTATCTGCTGGCTGCTTTCTGGCTGGTGGGTATTATCGCCCTGGCCGGACCATCCTGGCAGAAGGAACCTTCTCCTTTCGCCGAAGATAGTGCCGGCCTTGTCATTGCCCTGAAGGTTACCCCGACTATGCTGGCCCAGGATATTCAGCCATCCCGACTTGAACGGGCCAAGCAAAAAATCCATGATCTGCTCAAGTTGCGGCCTGGTGCCAAAACTGCACTCATTGCTTATAGCGGCAGCGCTCATTTGACCATGCCGCTTACTGTAGATCCAAAGATTATCGATATGTTCAGCCAGGCCCTGACTCCGGAGATTATGCCGGAAGACGGCGATGCTGCAGCCGAAGCCCTTAAGCTGGGAGCTTCAATACTTACAAAAGCGGAAATCTCCGGATCCATTTTACTGATCGCGGATCAGATTGCAGAGGATCAGATTGGTGAGATCAAGGGTTTTCATGATACATCAGCAATTCCGGTTCATATATACGCAATTGCAGCCGACAAGGGTGTCACCATTCCTTCAGGAAGTCCGACTGCCCCTGCTCTGAATATGGATGAAATGAAAAAAGCAGCGAATGTTGTCGGTGGTGACCTGACCATTGTATCTCCCGATGATCGGGATGTTCAGAAACTGGCGAACCGTATTACAACCAGCATCTTAGCTGCAAAACAAAATCAGGGTGAACGCTGGCAGGATGCCGGTTACCGGCTGTTGCCCCTGCTGCTTTTGTTGGCACTCTTTTTCTCCAGGCGTGGGTGGATCGTGGTTTATGAATAATCTGCAAAAATATATTCGTCCGGTAATCCTGGCACTGATTGTTTTATCATTTATGTTTGCCCTCTCTACCGTCAACTGGTCGCTGGCTGATCTTTTTCTCACTCCTGACCAGCAGGGAAGATTGTTGATGACCAAAGATGACTTCAAGGGTGCAGCAAAAGCTTATCAGGAACCAATGCAGCGAGGAACAGCTCTTTATCGAAACGGTGATTTCAAGGCTGCAGCTGCCGCTTTTGGTAGAGATGATTCCGTGAAAGCTGTTTATAACCGCTCTAATTCCCAACTTATGTCAGGAGATTACGATGCTGCCATCGCAGGATATGAAAAAGCGCTGTCCCTGAAACATGGTTGGCTGGAAGCGGAAGAGAACCTTGCCCTGGCTCGCGTGCGTAAAGAAAAAATGAAGCCTCCCGAAGATGATGCCGGAGGCACTGGGGGACAACTTGAGGCGGATGAGATTGTTTTTGATAAACGAGCTGGGAAAGGTTCGGATGATCAAGAAGAGATCATCGAAGGTGGGGAACAGTTATCGGATCAGGAGATGCGGGCCATCTGGCTACGGCGCGTAGATACCAAACCTGCAGATTTCCTGCGGGCCAAGTTCTCGTACCAGAATGTGATGGGGCAGGAGACAGGAGAAGAAAAATGACTGTCTATAGACGTACTCTCATATCAGCCATCTTTTTGTTTTTTTTGCCTGTGTCCGTAAGTCTCTCTTTTGCAGAGACACGTCCTGCCTTTATCAAGACAGAGTTCAAGAAGAATGGAAAGATCTGGCAGGGACAGCGGCAGACGCTCTATGTAAAGCTCTATACCACCACATCTTTTTCCGGATCAACCCGTTTTGAACTACCCGGGGTCTCCGGTATGCTCATCATGGAAGGTGAAGACCGTCCTCTGCTCGGCACCGAAAAAATTGACGGTGTCTCCTATATCTTTAAGCAACATGAAATAACCCTCTTTCCCCAACGTGCAGGTATTTTAATATTACCACCCTTTGAGGTGGAGTTTGGTTTTCGCGGGGCAGATAATAAGGTTGCTGAGCAGCTCTTTATGACCAGTGAACTTCAGGTTACAGTCGAAAAAATCCCCGATATTGATCCCGGGAGACCTGTGGTTACCAGTACCAATTTCCACGTTGACGACCACTGGGAACCAGCCCCCGGCAAGGCTAAGGTCGGCGATGCTTTTACCAGAAGAATCACCATGACCGCCGAGGATCTGCCCGGGATGGCTTTTCCTCCCTTGCATTTTGCGGAGATTGACCGCCTTGGTCTGTATAGCAAACAGCCCCGGGTGGAAGATCAGATGCAGCGTGGCGAGTTCACCGGTAAGCGGGTTGAAACTATCACCTATGTCTGTGAACAGACAGGGACTTTCACCATTCCGGCAACGGGTATTCAGTGGTGGAATCCCAAGACTGAGACTTTGCAGAATGTCATTCTGGAAGCAATGACGTTTACAGTGGCCGCTAATCCCCTCCTGGAAAAAGAAGGTCATGTAGAGACCTCCCAGGCAACTCCTGGTGGTTTTCCTTGGAAATGGCTGGCTTTATTTTTCTTTTCAGCCCCTGTTGTCACAGCTCTTTTTCTGCAACACCGTAAAAAGCAGCGCCATAGCTCACAACCAATGGACGAAGAAAATAAGCTCTTTGAACAGTTCCACAAGGCTGCGGGGTCCCACGATGCTGAGGCTACCATCCAGGCTCTCCTCCACTGGCTCGATTATAGCGGATTATCCGGCAGTACAGGGAGTCTGGCATGTTTTTCCATGCTGGCAGCCGATCCGCAGCTTGATAAAGAGACAGGGTTACTTGAAACAGCACTCTATGCAGAAAAACAAGGGGAGCAATGGTCTGGAGAGTTACTCTATACAGCTGTTCAGCGGGCTCGAAAAAAACTTAAACACCAAAATTCAACCATAGAAAAATGCAGCCTGCCTGCGTTAAATCCATAAAAAGAAGTCAAACATGAAACAAAAAAAATTTGGAAAGGAGTCTGTTTTGAATGTGAGAAACTTGATGAAACTGTTTAGTACCGGTGCCGTGGCACTACTATTTTGCTGCACCGTGGCGGTGTTTTCCTATGCTGCCGGTGACACGGCTGCCGATCAGGGAGGAGAGAAAGCCGCCCAGGAGGCAACCAAGGTGGAAGCCCCAACCAAGATGGTCGATACATCTAACCCACAGGATGTACTTGATCCTGACAAATATGTGCAATACATGCAGATTGCTAAAGACTGGCTTGTTACTAACGGCCCGAATATACTTGTTTCACTTGTTATCCTGGTTATCGGTCGCTGGCTGGCCATGTGGATTGCATCTATTGGCAGAAAGGCCATGAACAAAGGGGGCGTCCAGGACACTTTATCCCGTTTTCTGGGTAAACTCATTTACTATGGTCTGCTGACTGCTGTGATCATTGCCGCCGCAGACCAGCTGGGTATTAAAACCACTTCCTTTCTCGCTATTTTAGGTGCTGCCGGTCTGGCTATCGGTTTGGCCCTCAAGGATTCTCTGTCTAATTTTGCTTCCGGCGTCATGCTGATCCTGTTCCGGCCATTTGTTGTCGGGGATTTTGTTACAGCCGGTGGAGTGAGCGGCACGGTGCAGCAGATCGATATTTTCAGCACCATTATTTTAACGCCCGACAACCAGAAATTTATCGTACCAAACAGTGGTATCACTGCAGGTGTTATCACTAATGTTAATGCTGAGTCCACCCGCAGGATCGATCTGGTTGTTGGCATCGGCTATGATGATGATATACGTAAAGCCAAAAGTACTCTGGAAGATCTTGTCCGGGATGACAAGAGGGTTCTTGCAGACCCGGCTCCCACCATTGCTGTTTCCGAGCTGGCTGATTCCAGTGTTAATCTTATTGTTCGTCCCTGGGTAGAGACCGCGGATTACTGGGATGTACGCCTCGAGCTGACCGAAAAAATCAAGCTTACCTTTGATGAAAAAGGGATCTCTTTTCCATTTCCGCAGCAGGATGTGCATATGTATCAGCAAAGTCAGGGAATCGTGGAATAGCATGATTTGGTATAAAGATTTGATCGAAAGGTTGCGAAGAGTGTCTGGCTGATCATATCTCTCGTAGAAATTTATTTTGTAATTTTGATAATAATGGTTACTGTTGTTGTCGTTCTGATGCTAGGCCCCGTTGAGGGTATCAATCATACTATTAATTTTATCAGGAGTAAGAAATGAGCAATCTTGTAGTAGTGACTTTTGAGGACGAGGCAACTGCCTTTGAGATGCGGGCCGAGCTAGCGAAAATGCAGAAAGAATACCTGATTGAGATGGAAGACGCTGTGGTCGTGACAAAAGACGACAAGGGCAAAACAAAACTTCATCAGTCAGTTAATCTGACAGCAGCCGGAGCTGTAGGCGGCAGTTTCTGGGGTATGCTGATCGGCCTGGTTTTTCTGAATCCCCTTATCGGTATGGCTGCGGGAGCAGGTGCCGGGGCTATTTCCGGGGCATTGGCCGATATCGGCATTAATGACAAGACAATGAAGGCGATGGCAGAATCGTTTAAGCCCGGGTGTTCCGCTCTCTTTGTTCTGGTGAAAAAATCTACCGGTGACAAGGTGCTGGAGCGTCTTGCTTCTTTTGCCGGTAAAGGTAAGGTCTTCCAGACTTCCCTCACCAAGGATAATGAGGATGCCCTTCGTGAAGTGTTGGAGAACGTGTAGGCATAGTGCGTAAATATTAAAGTGATAAAGGAGAAAGAAAATGGCAGAAGAAAAAAGTGGATTTGAAACGATGAAAGATGCCATCGAGCAGATGCGGGATGAAATCAACCTCAAAGCCCATCTCGGCAAGGCGGAGGCCAAAGATGAGTTGGAGAAGATAGATAAAAAATGGCACGCTCTTTTGGATCAATACCAGCCGGTAGCCGATGAGGCGGGCAAGACTGCCGGCAAGGCTGCCGATAAAGCGGGTGAAGCGCTCAGTCAAGCCGCGGATGAACTGAAGGCGGGATATGATCGGATTCGTAAACTTTTTTAGAAAGAATTTTTTGAAAGTACAAACACCCTCAAAGGGGTGCTTAACTGAGAAAAAATAACACAAGTATGGAGGAAAATATGGCAGGTTTTATGGATATTCTTGGATCAATGGTGCAACAGGGCATGTCGCAATCAGGCGGCTCTCGTATGTCAAATGCACTTGGTGCCGGCAAATCAGGTGGTTCCCTCGATGATATCATGGGCAGTCTCGGCAAAATGCTTGGTGGTTCCCAATCAGGGCAGGCTTCCCAGGCCACTCAGGCAGGAGCAGGTGGACTTGGAGGAATGCTTGGTGAGGCACTTTCCGGACTTGGAAGTAACAAGGCTGCTCTTGGCGGACTTGGAGCTCTCGCCGGTGCCCTGCTTGGCGGGGGCGGAAGCTCCGCCCGGGGAGCGGTTGGCGGCGGTGGTCTTGCTATGCTGGCCTCCCTTGCATTTTCTGCTTTAAATAAGGCAGGGCAGGCTCCGGAGCGACCTCCGCGGGCACTGCTGGAACCACAGACCCCCCAGGAAGAGCAGGCTCTTGAGCAGGATGCCGAGGTCATTGTTAAGGCAATGATTAATGCTGCCAAGGCTGACGGTCGCATCGATAAGACTGAGATTGAAAAAATTGTCGGCAAGTTGGAGAAGGATGGCCTTACCAGGGAGGAAAAGGAGTTTTTTACCACTGAGGCCAACAAGCCCATGGATATGAATGCGGTTGTTGCTTCGACAGGTAGAGACCCGGAGATGGCTGCTCAGATTTATGCTGCCTCCCTGCTGGCAATTGAAGTGGATACACGGGCGGAACAGCAGTATATGGAGCAGTTGGGGAAAGGTCTTGGCCTGCATCCGCAGGTGACGGATCATATTGAACGTACACTGGGTGTTTAGTCCTTAGAAATCTTAAACCACAGAGGACACAGAGAGCACAGAGAAAGCAAAAAGAAATTCTTTTCTCTGTGTCCTCTGTGCACTCTGTGGTGAGAGATGTAGCTTTTGAGATGCGGGCATAGCCGGCATCAGGAATTATTCAAGCATTTTTAAAAACACCGAGTTATTCGGGTAAGGAGAACAAGATGGGTTTACTGAGTTTTGCAAAGGGTATTGGCAATAAGCTTTTTCACAATGAAGCTGAGGCATCGGATAAAATTACCTCGTATATTGAGGAAGATAACCCCGGGGTAGATGATCTGCAGGTAAGTGTCGATAACGGATTGGTGTCTCTCAGTGGAGAAGCTAAAAATGCTGAGGCACTGGAAAAAGCAGTACTGATGGCCGGTAATGTCAATGGTGTCAGTGAGGTGAATTATGATAACGTTACTGCTCCTGCAGCAACAGAGACGGTTGAATACTACGAGATAGTCTCCGGTGATACCCTTTCCGGAGTTGCCAAGAAATTCTATGGCGACGGATCAAAGTATATGCGTATTTTTGAGGCCAATAAAGAGGTGATCAAGGATCCGAATAAAATCTACGTGGGCCAGAAAATCCGTATTCCGAAGGATTGATATAGGACTACCTGAAATAAAGGGACAATCATACAATCTTTAAAGAGTTTTTTCGGGTTTTAAAAGATTCTTTGCTTTTAAGGTGTTTTCTTTTAATATCGTGGATATCAAAAGAAAACACCTTTGTTATTTAGGCCGGAGCCTCTAAAAAATTTATACACCCGCAGGAGAATTTGAATGAATTGTAAACTCTTTATTCTTGTGACCTCCCTGGCAACATGTCTATTTTTCCTTCCACTATTGTCCCACAGCAGCAGTGAACCGGCTGAAAAAGCAACTGAACAGCAGCAAGTTGTCCCAGTCCAGGAAGCAGATACCAATGGTGAGATCACCGACTATTCTGCAGACAACTCAGAGCAGTCCCGAACTGCTTTTCTCTCCAGATGGCTGCATATGCTGGACAAAAATGAAGTTGATGAAATTGAAAACAGCAGCGTCATAGCCTTTGGTTCAATGGTTCCCGGTGACATTGCCCGTATTTTTAAATCGGCCGGAGGAGAAAAGGGGGCTTTAGGGCTGCTGAATGTCATCTTACGATCGATTCTCTCAATCTGCGTTGGTTTTTTTCTTGTTTTTGCTGTTAAGCGAATAGCGCGAAAGGGGGTTGTTAGGTTTGAACAGATTGCCCCGCCGGGTAATGACGGTCTGGCATGTTTTTGGGCTGGTTTTATGCGCAGTCTCCCCGCTCTGGCAGGGTTGCTCCTGCTGGCAATTTCCACTACCGTTATTTTTCTCTTCCTTGGGGGAAATATCACAATCGAGGGGCGAATGGTATTCCAGTTCATCCTGGGAACATTGCTCATCGTTATGATAAGTTTAATTGTCGGTAAAATTATCTTTGCCCCTGAAGATGCCGATATCCGCCCTGTCCAATTCAATGAAACCCTTGTAAAGCCGCTGCACCGTGTTTTTGTCACATCGGCTGTGGTGCTCCTCTCAGGCAGGCTTTTCATGTATTTAGTCAGGGAACTGGGGGCCCTCGACCAGACTATTGCATGGGTAGCTATTGTCCTGGGTTCTGTAGTCATGGCGATATTTGCCGCCCTGGTTCTGTACTTGAGAAAACCGGTGTCAGATTCTCTGCAGGCTGCGATTGAGCCGGAGAACAGTAGTTGGTTTAGAGAGCAGCTTGCTGCTTACTGGCATGTTCCTGCACTGTTGTACCTTTTTATCGCCTGGTTTATCTTTCTCGGTAAGGTGCTGTCAGAGTCGACAGTCAGGAACGGCTCATTCATTATAAGTCTAATCATTGTTCCCATATATTTTATTTTAAGCTATGTGGGTCAACATCTCATCGTATCTGTTGTCGAATCGCTTGGCCTTGGCAAACAGCCGGAGAGTGATATCAAAAACATTATAGTGGAAACGATAGATGCCCATGAGATCGAAGCCCGGAAGAAGGCTATTGTGGCAAAAGCCAATGCGGTCCTTCGTCTGCTCCTTGTTGCGGTATTGACAACCTGGATGCTTTACCTCTGGGGATACCATATACCTTTTGCAGTCCAGGCTGTGAGAGCCATATTTAATTCATTCGTCGTTCTTGCCCTGGCTCTTATTTTCTGGCGGTTTGCTTCATCTTTTATCGAGAGAAAAATTGCAGAGGCAACTCCCGAGATTACAGAAGAAGAGGAGGATGTCGATGATGAATTCGGCGGGGGCGGTCCGACGGGGCGCAGCCATACCCTGCTGCCGATGCTCCGCAAGGTGATCGGTTCCATCCTTGTTGTTATGGTTATCCTGATTGTCCTTTCCTCCCTCGGTGTCAATATCACTCCGCTTCTGGCAGGGGCCGGGGTTCTCGGTCTTGCAGTCGGCTTTGGCGCTCAGAAGCTTGTTTCCGATGTGCTGTCCGGGTTTTTCTTCCTGCTTGATGATGCCTTTCGGATTGGAGAATATATACAGACAGGTTCAATTAAAGGTACCGTTGAGGCAATTACTCTCAGAAACGTTATGCTCCGCCATCATCTCGGTATGCTCCAGGTTGTGCCCCATAGCGATCTTGGAGCAGTAACCAACTATATGCGCGGCGGTATTGTTATCAAATTTCCCCTTGAATTTCCCTATGATACCGACATCGACAAAGTACGAAAGATCATCAAAAAAGTTGGTCAGGCGATGCTCAAAGATGAAGAGCTGGGTGACGATTTTCTCCAGCCGATCAAATCTCAGGGTGTTTATCAAATCACCAATTCCGTGATGGTGATCAGGGTCAAATTTACCGCCAAACCCGGTAAACAGTTTATGATCAAACGGGAAGCCTTTCGGCGTATTACCGAGGCACTGAATGGCAAAGGAATTTTTTATGCCCACCGCAAGGTTATTGTCGATTTCCCGGCTGATCATCCTGAAACTCAGGTTGACGAAGAGACCAAAAAAAAGGCGCTGGAGGCTGGGGCTGCAGCAGCCATGGCGGAAGAAGCTGATCAGCAGAAGCAGGCTCAGGGTAAAAAAACGGAGGACGACTGGTAGTTTTTACGACACTGTCTCTTTTGTTACCATGATAAAGATAAGAGGGATAAAGAGCAGCGTCAAAAATGTACCGACAATAAGACCGCCAATTGCCACTGCCCCTAAAGGGGCCAGACGTTCAAGGCCGATTGCAGAGCCCAGGGCGACAGGCAGCATTCCTGCGGCCACCGCAAAAGCGGTCATCAATACCGGCCTGGTGCGGATATGTATTGATTCGAGCATGGCCTCTTTTTTATCCAGGCCCTCCGCCATTTTTTCCTGGGCAAAATGAATAAGAAGAATCGCATTGTTGACGATGATGCCTGAGAGAAGGATAAAGCCCATCATGGCCGGCATGGAGACATGATAGTCGAGGATCAGGTTTGTCCACGAGGCACCGATAATAGTCAGCGGAATGGAAAGGACGATCATTATTGCCACCTTGATACTGTCAAAGAGAGCAATCAGGGTGAAAAAAATAAGGATTACCGCAAAACCGATGGCTGCAACCATTCTTCCGGCAGCGCTTTTAAACTGTTTGACATCCCCGCTCTGTTCCATGGTTACTGATAGGGGCAGTTCTGTTCCTCCAAACGCCTCTTGAAAATCTGCCATAATATGAGAAATGGCTGCCTTTTCTCTCGATCCATATACATTAAGGGTATAATTCAATCCTTCCCGGGTGATAATTCCCGGTTCCTGCGTGCTCTTTAAAGAAGCGATGGCTGCCAGGGGAATTTTACCTTTAGGGGAGTCGAGCAGGGTGGATTGCAGGAGTTCCACACTGTCCCACTGCCCCTCAGGAAGCCATACACGCACGCCAAAATCAACACTGTTCTGCAGGGGGAAAGAACCAACCATTGCTCCCCGTAAAACTGCCTGCAGCTGCCCGGCAATATCACTGCTTTTGAGGCCGTACATAGCGGTGCGTGCCTGATCGATCTCAAGGTTATATACGGTTTTATCGTTGTGCCATGTTCTGGCTACAGAGACCAGACCTTTTGTTTTATAGAGAACTTTTTCTACCAGATTCCCTGCAGTTTCAAGATCAGCAAAGCTCGGACTGGAGAGGGTTATATCAACACTTGCCCTGATGCTTGCCATGGCAGTTGCACCAAAATCGACGACCTCAAGGCTCTTTATATTGTCAATTCGGGCCAGAAGAGGTCGCAGCCGATGTTCAATTTCCCAGATAGTCTCATCCCGTTCATAACGATTGACATAGGTAGCTGTAATGGCAATATGATCTGTGCCGCTACCGCTGCCGATGCTGAGTACTCCCGGTTCACTGCCGATGGCTGAAGAGAGCCGAAGCAGGGGGCCATTTTCAGTGAGTATGGTGTTCACCTCCTCGATGATACGCTGGCTTGCCTCAATCGGCAGGTTCGGGTCTGTAACGATATTGACCCTCACCCCGCCGGTATCCATGGGGGGCATCAGTTCCTGTCCCACCGTGGGCATTACCCCCCGTACACTTATTGCAAAGAGTAAGGCCAGGCAGATAAAATAGGCTACAGCCGCAATTTTACTACGCAATGCTAAACTGACAGCTACGGAAAAAAAGGAGCGTATCTGATCTATGACAAAGCCGGTTATGCTGTGGAAAAAATTTTCAAGCCGCATAACCCAGGGATGTTCCATGGTCAGTATCTTCAGTGACAGCAGAGGTACTGCTGTGATGGAAATAATATAGGAGGCGGTAAGAGCCAGAAGCAGGGTCCCCACAAGGGGACGGAAAATGGTTTGGGGATAGCCGCCGACAAAGAGGATGGGGGCCAGGGCAATCATTGTGGTGACGGTGCCGGAAAGATCGGCAAACATGATCTCTCTGGTGCCGGAGAGCACTGATTTCCTGATATCGTCGCCGCCCTCTTTATAGTGGCGTTCAATGTTTTCCATCACTACCACTGTGTCGTCAAGCAGCAAACCAAGAGCCAGGATAATGCCGGTCAGGGTCACCACATTAAACTCGATGCCCACGATCCACATCAGCGCAATGGTGGTTGCATAGACCACCGGAATGGTGGCAAGAACAATCAGGACCTGGCGAAAACTGGCAAGAAAGAAAAAGACAACAATTGTGGACATGATAATGGCGTCCTGCAGGGCCTCGAACATATTTTCCGTACTCTGGACAATGGTATCCTTCTGAGTGTCTGTTATTTCAAATCGTAGATTTGGATAATCAGTTTTAATTTTCGCCAGTTTTTCCTCAACCCGGGAAACAGTACCGAGCACATCGGCATTAAGTCCTCGCTGAACTGATAGAGCAATGGATTCCCGACCATTACCGTAATAGCCTGAGCTGTTTTCATAATGGCCGAAATAGATGTTACTCACATCACTCAGCCGTATATTCGGCGTCAACTGAAGGTCACGAATACCCTCTATTGTCTCCTCTTTACCGGGAGACTTTAACAGGTACCGGCCGTTATCATTGGAGATAAAACCAACGGCATAATCCTTATTATTGCTCTGCAACGTTGCCAGTACAGTGCTTAAGCTCAGGCCATATTGATCCAGTCTTGTCTTATCAATTATGATCTGCACCTCTTTTTTATAACTGCCGAAGATATCGACATTGGCCACGCCCTGGGTCTTGAGAAGCTCATGGCGCAACTGGTTTTCAGCAAGCTGGCGGATATCAGGCAGGGGTATCGAATCCGAACTGATGCCGATAACCACAACGGGAGCAGTTGCGGCGGAAATTTTATGGACCTGCGGCTCTTTGATATCAGGTGGCAGGGCCGAGCGAATCTTATTTAAAGAACCCGTGACATCGCTTGCTGCCATATCAAGATCTTTACTGTATTCAAATTCGGCCCGAATAACGGAAACTTCATCAATAGTGGTTGAAAAGACTCTTCGAATTTTATCCAGGCTGTAGAGTTCCTCTTCCACGACTACGGCAACGTTTGCTGCAAGAGTTTTGGCCGAACCACCGGGCTGGATGATAACCACGGCGATCTCAGGGTAGTTTGATTCCGGGAAAAGCTTCCGGTCAACCTTCTGGTAGCCTGCAATACCCAGGAATACAAAGAGAGCGAGAAAGGAATAGATAAAATAGGGCCGCTGGAGGAGATGCTCTATAAAACTGCTATTCATGCGTTTCACTCCTGTGAACCATTACACTGCCATAGCTGGGTAACTGACTCAGTTTGGCCCCGGCAGCTACTGCCACAGGAGAGTCGGGACATGGCTCAATGAGTGCCTGTGCTTTATTTTCGGCAATAATGTTTACTTTTAAGGATCTGAACACCTTGTTCTCATGAATCATCACCCGGGCACTCTCTTTTGTCCGCAGGAGAGCGTTAAGGGGAACAGTGCAGCCACTATCAGCAAAAACGAGCAGGTCGATGGTGAGATAACTGTTATTCGGCATATCCAGTGGGTTGTCAACGGCAGCTTCTGCAACTGAGAGGCCGTTTTCAGCGTCACTGTACAGCCTTATGACCTGACCAATCTTCGAGCCGTCCTGGAAAATCTTTTGTCCTGTCCTGATGGCAGGATCGTCCTGCACATAGCTGAAGGTGAGTTTCTGCCCATGAGAATTGATGGAGAGCAATGGTTTTCCAGGGCTTGCAAGATCACCCATCCGTGAAAAAATGGTGCCGATAACTCCATCAAAAGGGGCTTTGATATTGAGGTAACTGAGCTGAACTTCAAGACCAATGATCTTCTGTCGTGTTACTTCAAGGGCTGCTTGTTTGGCCCCATAGGCTACTTCTGAGCCCTCATATTTCTCCCTGGCCAGACCACCTACCTTATAAAGAGCCTTGTTTCGTTCATGGAGGCTCCTGGTATATTGGACATCCTTTTCCTGGGCTTTCAGGCTCACCTGTAACGATTTGATGTTTGACACAATTTCAAGATCATCAATCTGCAGCAGGAGGTCGCCTTCTTTTACAACCTGATTTTCTTTGACCGGCAGTTCTTTTATCAAACCGCTTAACTTTGAAGAAATTTCCGCAGTCTCCAGGGAGGTAAGACGGGCAAGAAAAGGACGGGTTTGTTTCAGCAACCCTGTCTTTGGTGAAACGATTTTTACCTGATAGGTGAGTGGCGTTGGGACAGGAGCATCTTTGATACTCTGGTTACGTTTTTTCAGGAGCTTCGCCCCACTGATACCCAGTGCAATGACCAGCAGTAATAGTATTAATTTTTTCATTTGCTTTCCCCATCTTCGAGCAGGTAATCCAGATAAAAACAACTGTTCATATAACTGTACCGGGCAGTAATAGAGCGGCTCAGGGCCAGCTGATTACGGGCTTTTGCATAGAGCAGATCATTCACATCCGTGGCTCCTTTGTCAAAGCGGGTCTGCTCTATAATTTCAGTTTCACGGGTTAAAGCCAGCTCGGTTTCAGCAGAATAAAAACTATCAATGGCCATCTCGATCCTGGTGATCGCTTCACTGAGCGATCTCTTCAATTCAAGCTCTGTTTTTATCTGCTCCCGCAGGCTTTGCTGTTTATGTATGGCTGCCATCTGGTGATCTGTCTTGCGGCCGCCAAAGTCGAAAACAGTCCATTTTAAATTCACAGTTGCCTGCCAAACCTCCTGGTTATTCCAGTCTCCTTCATATAGGTTGGAGTCATCATTTGGTCCGAAATTCTGGCCGTAAAAACCGTTAAAAATTATCTGAGGGTAATAGGCCGCACTGCTCTTCTCAACAAGGCTCGTGTTTTTTTCCACATCAAGAACGGCGGAGCGGTATCGATCGAGTTCCTGAACTTCCTTGCTGGGCATAGTTTTACCGACAGGGGACACTTCCATGGAGAAATTTACCAAACTGTTAATCGTGTCGCGACCCAGGATACTGGCCAGGGTACCCTCCAGTATCCTGATATTGCCGCTGGTTTGCCGCATTTGGACCCTGGCACTTTCAAGATCTGCTGCCGCTTTTAACTGCTCTACTTTCGCTTTTCTGCCAATCTCGACCTCCAAAGAAATGTCGTTATAAAGTCTCTGCAATGCCTTGTGGTATTCTCGTTGTGCCTCTTCCTGTGCTTGCAGGGAAAGGATATTTACATACAGCGTTTTTACATTATAGATAAGCTGCTCCCGGCTCAATTTGAATGCAGCTCCGACCATCTCTTTTTCGAGTGCTGCAATCTCTACTGAGCGTTGTTGGGCGAAGCCGGTGAAAAGGGGCAGTTCATACATTATACCTGTGGTAAAGAGATCTACTGTGGTGGGAACAGCTGTGGGATCCATAAAGATTGCCGCCGGAGTTAATGGGGCCAGAGTACGTGGTAGATTGTAATGTCCGTAGGAGGCAAGAACGTTAATTTTGCCAAATTTGTCTGATTTTTTTCCACTCAAGCCTTCTTCGCTTAAGTCACGATTCATCTGTTGTTTTTGCAGGTCAGGGTTGTTTTCGAGGGCTAGAGCCACAGCCTCTTCCAGGGTGAGTCCATTGCTCATCCCGGGAATGAATGCAAATATGGCCTGGCTCAAGATTGTTAAAAATATAACTTGTGTTAATAGAGTTCTTTTCATATCTTTCTCTCGCCACCCTTGTTATCAGCACCCGTAATTCCCTGCAGCAGTATGCCAACAAGCATCTTTGTATAATTTTCTGTACTAACAGCCCTAGAACTGCCTGCTTTAACCTCTTCCATGAGTGGCCCAAAGAGAAAACGGGAAGCCATAAGAGAGGTAAGCATGGGAGCGAGGCAGGTTGCAGGAATATTTTGTCCTGGCTTTTCGCCATGGGGCAGGCAGAGTTCCCGGTTTACGATTTCAACCATTTGTCCGGCCCAGGATGCTTTATGTTCGACAATCTCAGGGTCATCATGGGGAAGCTCACTGATGGTGATGATCAAAGAGTCTCGTTCTGCCTCAAAATAGTTCACAGCACTGACGATGAATCGTTCAAGCCTGGAATGCAGATCGCCTGTGCCAGCCAATTTTTCTCTTGCAATGGCCAGATATCCCGAAAGAAAATCGTCAAGAATTTCCTTCAACAAGCCCTTTTTGCTGCCGAAAAAATAATTAACCATGGAGAGGTTCACCTCCGCTTCAGCAGCGAGTTCACGCATCCCTGTCTCTGCAAATCCTTTGCGGGCAAAGAGAGATATGGCGGTTCGAAGAATTCTCTCTTTTGAATTCGGTTTTTGTTGTTTTTTGTCACTCATTTTTTCATCCCAGCTTGTTGTTCAAACGTTCGTTTAATTTTATGGACAATATCCATTTATTCTCTTTGTGTCAACTATGTAATGTCGAATCCGTGTCATTCCCGCGCAGGCGGGAATCTAGGCATCTTTGCTGGTAGTACTGGATTCCCGCCTGCGCGGGAATGACGGTTAGGAGATGTGTGATTTTTCCTAAATGCCTTCAGCCTAAAAGACTAACAGCCTGCTATTTAATGTTAAACCAACACTTCTGCACTTTGATTTTCATGACATGGTTTCGGCAGTAAGGCATTAATCAAGATTCACTTTTTTCAAGATCTCCTCGATTATCGCACGATGGGGAGGGTTAAATCGATGGAACGGCTGTTCCATAAAATCATCACATACACCCAGTAGTGAAAGGCAGCATTTTGTTGCCTTGATATATTTCGATGCATACTTGCCCACCGTATATATTTCCTGAAATTCGTCAATTTTTTGTGATAATTTCTCAACACGGGTGCTGTCACCTGCCACTTTTGCCTCATAGCAGTCGACAAATAACTTTGGATAAACGTTTGCCCCGCCTGAAACTCCACCGTCACCCCCGAGATCAAGTGATAAGGGCATCAAAGCTTCCGGGCCAATAAATATTGACCAGTCAGGCCGTAGCTTTTTCAATTTGCAGAGTTCCCGATAGTAACCAATATCTCCACTGGAGTCCTTGACACCAGCAATCCCCTCGATTTCAGCTAAATGTTTAAGGGTCTCTATCTCGAACCAGACCTTTGTCATCCCCGGGAAATTGTAGAGCATAAGTGGAAGCCGCAGGCGAGGTACCATATCCTCTATATAGCCGGTTAACTCACGCTGGCCTGCCGGGAAAAAATATGGTGTTGTCAATACCAGGGCGTTTGCACCTTCGGTATGTGCAACCTCAGCTAATTTAACCGACTCGACTGAGGATGTATCGGTAATGCCTACAAACACAGGTACACGTCCATTCGTGTGTTTGCAGGCGAGTCTGATTACCTCTCTTCGCAAACCATAACTCAGGCTCTGTGCCTCACCGGTTGTACCTAAAACGAAAAGACCGTGGACACCGCCATTAATTACCCGCTCAATCAGACGCTCAAACCCGTCCCTGTCCAGTTTATCCCTTCCCGCCAGCGGCGTCACCAATGGCGGAATAATTCCTTTATAACGACCCATGACAAACCTCCTTCAATAAAATTATTTCAGCGTATCCTTAACATCTCCGGCAACTCTGGTTGGCATACCAAGATGCATGCATGTGGCGATGAGTTCCTGGAGAATATCTCCATATCCAATGGTAATATGATTTGACATATGAGAAGACATACACTGGTCTCGGTCATAGCCGGGAATATGAACATTTGCGATTGGCCATTCGGCTGTTGTTTTGTTTAATCTTTCCTGCACCTCGCTTTCATCCAGGGGCAGCACTTCACCAATACCGCAGTCCATGCCGATCTCACCAAAGCTCTCGTAAAACCGTGCCCAGGTGATTACTCCCGGTTTAGAAATGCCGGAGCATGATCCGCCTCCTAACGGGAAATACATTGCTGGCTGACGATAGACCCTGGCATTTTTCCAGCCACCGTAATGGGCGGGAGGGGCACCCCCTGAAATCTCAAGAACCCAGACAAATTTCCCTTCATATTCACGTCCCCAGCGAATATCATGCAGCGT
>Ga0209633_10001247_pt1 | contig 26929 bp, 29 predicted proteins | sample Cruoilmetagenom1_FD_187290 | JGI IMG/M metagenome (GOLD analysis project Ga0209633, IMG submission 187290) | Oil polluted marine microbial communities from Coal Oil Point, Santa Barbara, California, USA - Sample 1 (SPAdes) (version 2) | ecosystem: Environmental > Aquatic > Marine > Oil seeps ...
CTATTATTCTTTGTGTAGAAAGTTGTTTTTAAGGCTGTTTCGTCTGCACAGAAATACTTCAAAATTTCCTTGAATTTACGCTCAGAAAGGTGTGTATGGTTTAAATACTTGTTTTTTGGCTTCATTGCTTGATACTTTAGCATATTTTATCTGCTAAAGTAAGCAAGACCCTAAAGAAATATGAGGATAAATTTGAAAAGATAAAAGAAGTAGAGGGTAATGAGAATGATCAGATGGGGTTTGTGGGGTAATCTATATTTTTGTTATTGACAAAATGTGTTATACATTGTACTATCCAAAGTCAAGGAATTGATTCTTTGGCAAGTACTTAAATATTGTAACAATCAGAAAAAAAAGAGGTAAGAAAATGACAGTTGCTGATAAAAGAACCAAGTCAAGCTGGAGACCTGTGTTGGTAATCGACACACAAGATCCGAAACGTCTTTTTTTGAAAGAAGGATTGCCTAAGCCAGCGGAACTGGAAAGATATCTTTTTGGTCCTAAGTTAAATGGGAATTCTAGAAAAATAAGAGTTCAGCATTATGTACCATATGATCAAATTGATAAGTATAATCCTTCTTGGGCGATGATGAATTTTTCTTGGGGGTATTCATTCGACGAAGAGGATGATGTTCAAAAGGGAAGTGGCGATGTGTATTTCAAGGATGTCTCTTCGAAAAAACGAATAAGAGAGACGTTAATTCTTTTGAGAAAAGGAATTATCCGGAAGGCTATATTTGAAATTGAAGATTATGATTTAGGTGTTGTTTTTCATCTAAATACCCAACGGCAAATTCTTTGCAAAAAACAATTCAATTTGTTTGGATGTGATTTTTGGATTCACGGTGAAGTTGAAGCGGTTTTTGATTTTCGTAGACATTTTCTTTTTCGCAGAAAGGGATTGATTTGTGATGTTTGGAAGGTCAAATGCTTTGATTCAGAGGAGATTCTTTTATCTTCAAGAGTGGACACAATCCAACGAGTTGTTAAATTGCTATTTGAAAAGGCAAGTGAGGGAGTATTGTCAGATTTAACAACAAAAGACATAAGAAGAATAAAAACTTTAATCGAATAGATTTTTTGTTGTAAAAAGAGAAAATTCCACCCAGTCATTGACTAGGTGGAATTTTTTAATTGGTGTGAACTTGTTAGTATTTGAGTGGTATGTCCCAAATTTTCGTTTGAACTTCTTCTATATTTTCAACTATTACACGTGTTTTTTGTGTGAAAGAATGGTTCAAAAGTTTTGTATAAAGAAAAGATAGACATGCAAATGACTATCGTGTAGACTAAATGCTCAATGAGTTTCATCTAACAATTCCTTTGCTGTAAAATTTGTAGGAACTATGACCTTACTAAACGTTTTTTAACTCTGACATATTCTTGTATCTTGTCAATTTATTGTTGTATAAAAAGGTGAACAGGATTTTCTGAATTTCAGATAGTCCTGTTTCGGTTTGCTTTATATTAGCTTTAGATTGGAATGCTAAGTTCGCTTTTGAGTTCTGCAATGATTTTGTTTCCTTGCCCGTTAAGTGCTTTAATAATCAATTGATTTGAATCGTTCTTATTTAATCGATTAAGTGACAAGCTGAATGCTATTTCAATGGTTGATGTTTCATTGAGAACAGTTGACGCAAAATCAGTTGGGCTTCTTGGGTATGGCGAATTGCTGTTTTCAAGAAAAGTTTTTGCTGATTTGCGAATTCGATTTGTTGAAAGAGCAGTCACGACAACGAGCTCGGTGAGCTCGGCGATGAGTTGATCTTTCGGATCTGTGCTAGTGGTTTCTTTCCGTTCTTTTTTACTTGCTGATTTTTCTGCATTGAGTATCTCTTTGGTCTTTGACATGGTTATAAAAAAGACATTGAGAATATTAACAATATACTACAGTAAAACATCATAATTATAAAATCTTTTTAGTATTTTGTCAATGGTAAAAAGGTTTTTGCTGCAACAATAAGCATAAATAAATAGATGCATCTATTCTAATGTTCTGGAGAATTGTTAATATTGGCATGATTCTTTTTCTAGACAATAATAATTTAGCTTATTTTCAACTCATAAAGTGGTATGTTATAATGAAGAAACCCTAAGAAAAAATAAAGATAAAAATATGCAACTCGGAGAATTAAAGGCCAGAGAAAAAGAGATCAGGAAAGCCAGAGTTAAAAGTCTAAAAGCAAAAAAAGAGAAGATTAAAGAAGTTAATTTCAAGTTTGCTGATGCTAAAATTAGCATTGGAAAAAGCAAAATAGAAACTTGGGTTACCTTTTTCTTGCTCTCAACAGTAGTTGATTTTTTGCTTTGTTATATTGCATTTGGAGACACAAGAGTTTCTGTTTGTGAAGGTCAAATTTCTTCGACTATTGCTAATTTTTGTGTTGGTTGGCAGTCATTGTTTATACTAACTTTTTCGATTATAATCGTTCCAATCACATTTTTGATTGGAACACTGGAGTTTTTTCAAAGCATTCAACAAAATACTAACTTGAAGGAACTAACCCAACAACTTCAGTTTCAAGAGGATATGAACATAGTTAGCAAGGTGCTGGTTTATTCACTTTTCATTTTGTCTGTACAAGTTCTGATATATTTCAAGGCTTTTGATTTTATGCCAGATCTGATGAAACTTCCGTTTGTTGTTTTTCAGACTGATGCAATGTTACCAATTGCACTTGCGCTTCTATATTACGCTGTGAGACAAAAAATGGTCTTTTATTCTGTTAGTAAAAGACTTTTCTATACTGTACTTGCACTCAACTTGGCAGCAGTGGTTTTATCAAGAGGCGTACAGGCTGTTTTTCAAATAGTTTCTAAAAATATATTCTAATAAAAAAGAAGTAGTTTTTTGGAATATTTAATCAAGACCTTTTTATAAAGATCCCTTGTAATAAGGGATTTTTTATTTCACTAATTTGTTTGTTTGTGAAAAACTTGAGATCAAATCCAAAGGGTTCTCTAGGCTTGAGTTTTTGTGGAGTTCAGTATGTACTCATTACAAGGTAATTACGCTAAGCAGATACAAACTTCCTATTATAAATAGGATTTTTTATTTTTTAAGAAGGTCTGATAAATATCTAATTTAAATACTAGTTTAAAATCTATGAATACAAATATAGAGAAAATATTCAAAGGAAGTAAAAAGAAAAACCTCAAATGGATCCTTTTTAGTGTGGCAACAATTTTTCTTGGGATGGCAAGAAGCTTTCTTGGCTGGTTATGCAGCGCTATTTTCTTTCTTTATTGCTTTTATTGTAATGGTTAGCGTTGGTGAAAGTTTAAATACAATTTCATTGTTTGCGTTTGTTCTTTCTCTTGGCTTACTTGTCGATTTGGCGATTGTAATCGTTGAAGGAACGCATAATAAGGTTAAAAAATACAAACTAACTGGTTATCAAGCTGCTATTTCAACTGTACAAGAATATGCAGGTCTTTTGTTTTTAAGAATGATCACAACAGTTGTAGCGTTCATCCCACTATTTTTCGTGCAAGGTGTCTTTGGTGCTTTTATCAAAACGATTCCAGTTGTTGTGATTTCAACTCTTGTTGATGGATGTATAATTTCAGCAGGTGGTGAGTTACAAGGAATGATGGATGTTTGTATAGACATGTTTTTGAAGATGATTTTGGGAATTGTTCTTATCTTGTTTATTCTTGTTCTGCAGTTTAATTCTTATCGACAAACAACGATAATCATTTTCACAATTCCGCTTGCGATGATTGGTGTATTTTGGGGAATGACAATTTTCAGAATGACTTTGGATAGCCCAGCGTTTATCGGAATTATTTCTTTGGCTGGAATCGTTGTGAACAATGCGATTATTCTTATTGATCAGATCAATCGAGAGCTTGAAAAAGGAATGGGACTTGTTGAAGCTGCGAAAGAAGCTGGTTTTGTGAGGTTTAGACCTATCATTCTGACAACTCTAACAATCATAATCGGTTTGTTGCCACTTTTAATCACGCAACCAGTTTGGAGAAATCTTGGATTTGCTATTATCTTTGGACTTTCTTTCTCTACGCTACTTACACTAGTGATTGTACCGACAATGTTCGTTTCTTTGTATGGAAAAGAGCACCAAGTAGATGAAAAGTAGAAATATACTTTTTGTTTAGATAGTGCTTTTGATAGTTACAGTGAGATACTTTGCAATATGCAAAATATCTCGTTTTGCTTTAACTTTTTTAATTTTTTAATTTTTGCTATAATTAAAGTTGAAATAAATGTCTAGGAGGGTGAAATAGTGATATAAACAAATAAAAATATTATATGTCTTTAAGAGTTGTGCTAGCTGGCGGTGGAACTGGTGGACACCTTTTCCCATTAGTTACAGTTGCAAAGCATTTGCGGGAAGATTTAGTGACTAAGGGTGGCACACAGTTTTTGTATGTAGGTCCAAAGGGTGATATGGAGCGTCAGGTCATGGAAAATAGCAAAATTAGACAAAAAACAATACTAACAGGAAAATTGCACAGATACTTAACTTCAAAATATTTTTTGGATATTTTCAAGATGCCAATGGGGTTTATCCAGTCTTTGTGGATTTTATTGTGGTTTACTCCAGATGTTATCTTTGCAAAGGGTGGATTTGCGTCGGTGCCAGTTGTACTTGCAGCAAAGGCATATGGAATCCCAGTTTTAATTCACGAATCAGATGCTGTTCCTGGACTAGCAAATAAATTTCTAGGTTCTATTGCTAATAAGGTTGTAATTTCTTTCGAGCGAGCAAGAATGTATTTCCCTCCATCAAAGACAATTTTGGCTGGAATTCCAATCAAAAAAGAAGCCATCAATGGAGATCCTGAAAAAGGGAGGGAAATGTTGGGACTGCACAAGGAAGTAAAACCAATAATATTTTTTATCGGAGGATCTCAAGGTGCTCAGGTTATTAACGAAAGGGTTCTTTTGATTTTGCCTGATTTGTTGAAGCGATATCAAATTGTTCATCAAACAGGAAGCGCACATTATGATTATGTTGTTTCAGAGGCTCAGAGAAAAGGTTTCAAAGTTGGACATAGTGATTATTATCCAATAGCTTTTATCGGTGGTGAATTGAAACATATTTTTGCATTGGCAGATGTTGTGGTTTCTAGAGCTGGAGCGACTGCAATTTCTGAAATTGCTGCTAATAATAAACCTAGCATCCTTGTTCCTATCACAAAAAGTGCGAATGATCATCAACGTATAAATGCATATGAGGTTTCAAAGGCTGGGGGAGCTATGGCAATTGAAGAATCAAATTTTCAAGAACATATTCTTTTGCATAATTTGGACCAAATTACGAATGACGAGGAGATTAAGAGAAAGATGAGAGAGGGGATTAAAGGTTTCTATTTTCCTCATGCAACGGAACAAATAGCTCAGGAATTGGTGAAATTAGCACGGAAATCAACAGCTGAAATTAGCGATTAGTCGCTAATCTAAAAGGTGCGAGAAGCCTTCTTTTTGGTTTATTTTTGTTGTAAAAAAGGCTGTGTTCTAAGATAAAAAGTAGTATTTCTTTGTGTCGAGAACTATTGACATCTAGAAAAAATAATATATAATGTCGGTGTAAAGATAGAGATACAAAGATATGGAAAGTTATTCAGAGAAAAAAAGCGAAGGAGAGGGAGTATGGTGGCAACCAAGTTTGATTCTTTTCTCAAGATTAAGCGGCTGGATTGGTGGACCAATCATAGTCGCCTTATTTGTTGGGAAATGGCTTGATGAGAGATATAAGACCGAGCCATGGTTATTTTTGCTTTCAATTGGAATTGCCTTTACTGGCTCATCAATTGGAATTGTAAAAGAAGCACATAGAGCAATGGACAAAATCGAGAAAGGAGAGCAAAAGGGAAAGGTTGCTAAGGAAGAAAAACAAGACAAGACTAAGGTGAATTAAGAATGATTCAAAAGTAGAAGACTTTTGACGAAATTCAATTATAGAGGAAAACGTGAAAGAGAATGAGATAATATCTATTTATATTTGAGATCAAAATGAAACAAGCTAGCACAGAGAACGTAGGTCACGAAATACAACACGAAACTACACTGTTTGCTGAACCAATTTTGGAATTTGAAAATTTCACTATTACTAACTCTTTGTTGAATAGTTTTGCGACAGTGATAATTCTGGTTTTACTTTTTATTTTTGCAGGAAGAAAAGCAAAACAAATTCCAAGAGGAATCCAGAACTTTTTTGAAATGATATTAGAAGGGGCATTGAATTTTGCTGATACGATTACTGGAAGCAGGAAAAGCTCAAAAAGGTTTTTGCCTATTGTTCTCTCCTTGTTTCTCTTTATTTTAGTTAACAACTGGTTGGGAATACTCCCAGGTATCGGAACCGTTGGGTTTGTAGACTCGCATGAAGGACACAAAGTATTTGTACCCTTTTTTCGTGGTGGAACTGCTGATTTGAATACAACATTGGCTTTAGCGCTTATCTCAATAATCGCTTCGCATGTTTTTGGGGTGATAACTATTGGTGCATGGAAATATCTGAACCGATTTATCAACATTCAGGCTATATTAGACATTCCTAGTAAAATCAGAAAAGACCCAACAGTTGTCTTGGTAAATCCAATCCATACAATGGTTGGACTTATCGAAGTTGTTGCAGAAATTGCGAAGGTTGCATCTTTATCATTTAGGCTTTTTGGAAATATTTTTGCAGGAGAAGTGCTGCTAACATCTATGATGGCTCTTTTTGCTTTCATTCTACCACTTCCATTCATGTTTATGGAAATTTTAGTGGGGTTTGTTCAAGCATTAGTGTTTGCAGTTTTGGTTTTGGTATTTTTAACAATGGCAACAACCAGTCAAGAACATTAATTTCTAATTTCTAGATGTTGAGATTTGAGACGAGAAGCAATTGTTTTTTGTCTGAGGTCTTAAAGAGAGACTCAATTTAATTATTTTTTATCTCCCAAGTTTTTTGTAAAACCGACGCTAAATAAATAATCCCGTCGACAGTAATTTACAGATTATATGAGGACACAAAATTATGGCTGCTAGCCCAGAAACAGTACAAGCTGTTGTTGACCTAACAATGCTTGCTAAAGCATTTGCTATCGGAATCGGATCTATTGGACCTGCTCTTGCAATTGGAAGAATTGGAGCAAAAGCTATGGAATCAATTGGAAGAAACCCAGAAAGTGCTGGAAAAATTTTAACTCCTATGCTTCTTTCAGCTGCATTCGCTGAAGCTGTCGCTATTTATGCACTTGTTATTGCGTTTAGTATTAAATAGGTATTATTTACTTTGGGCTCCATTTGGAGCCTTCTAGTGAATATTATTTTGTAAATCATTAATTAAGAAGACGAAATTATGGATGAGTTAATCAAAACATTTCATGTTGATTACAAGCTGCTAATAGCACAGATGGTGAATTTTGCTGTTGTTGTTGCTGTCTTGTATAAGTTTGCTTATAAACCACTCTTACTGAAGATGGAAGAGAGAACTGGCACAATTGAAAAAGGTTTGGCTAATGCTAAAAAAGCTGAAGAGAAACTTGAAAATGCAATAAGTCAGAGAGAAGATAAGATTGATGAGGCTAAGAAAGAGGCTAGAGGAATTATTGAAGCTGCTCAAAAACAAGCTGAAAAGAATAAAGAGGAAGTTGTTGTTCAGGCGAAAGAGGACGCTGAAAAAGTTGTACAACAAGCGAAAAAGCAACTTCAGAATGAAAAAGAGAAAATTGTCGCTGAAATCAAAAGTGAAGTGGGAACACTTGTTGTTGCTGCTACTAAGAAAATTGTTGATGAAAAGTTGGATAATAAGAAAGATGATGAGTTGATTGAAAAAACAATTTCTGAAATGAAGAATTAAATCAAACAAAACATGAGTATTCAATCAAAACAATACGCTGAATTAGTAGATTTCATCTTCAATGAATCCAAAGACGATGAGTCTGCAAAAAGAAGTATTGGAAAATTAGCAAAAGTAATTACTGAAAATCATGATCAAGGGAAGCTTGAAGAGATTGAAAAGGATTTCGATGCGCTAACACGAAAAAAAGAAGGGATTGTAGAAGTCAAAATTGTAAGTGCAAGAGAAATTTCCAAGAAACAAGAAGAACTTTTGAGAGAAGTAATTTCAAAAAAACTTGGAGTTGGAGTGAAACTTGTCGAGGTTTCAAAAGAAGTCGATAAAACACTTATAGGTGGGATAAGTATTCAGATTGGAGACGAGGTTATAGATGGAAGTTTGAATACTAAATTTGAGAAGCTAGAAAATTCGTTAACATAAACTAACTTATAAATATCTTAAAGAGATGAACAAAGATTATATAATTGATGAACTCAAGAAGCAAATTGCTGATATTGATACCTCTTCAGAGCTAAAGAAAGTTGGAAAAGTTCTTGAAGTAGGAGATGGAGTAGCAAAAATTGCAGGACTTGATGATCTTATGATGAGTGAGATGGTTAAGTTTGAAACCGATGAAGGCGAAGACCTTTTTGGTGTAGCATTAAACCTTGAAGACGGAAGAATTAGTGCAATTGTGATTGGTGAAGTTTCAAGGATAAAAGAGGGAACAAATGTTTTGGCAACAGGAAAGATTCTTTCAATTCCAGTTTCCGATGACATGATTGGACGAGTAGTTGACCCAATTGGAAAGGAAATTGATGGGGGCGAAGAAATCAAATCAGATAACTATTATCCAATTGAAAAGATTGCTCCAGGTGTGATGACAAGAGAAGGAGTACATCAGCCACTTCAAACAGGAATCAAATCAATCGATGCAATGATTCCTATTGGACGAGGACAAAGAGAACTCATCATTGGAGACAGACAAACAGGAAAGACTGCTATTGCGATTGATACAATTATCAATCAGAAAGGTGAGGATGTTGTCTGTATCTATGTAGCAATCGGACAAAAGAAATCAAAGATTGCTCAGATTGTTGGAAAACTAGAAGAACATGGTGCAATGGAACATACAGTTATTGTGACTGCTGGTTCTTCTGATCCTGCAGCATTTTCATTTATTGCTCCATATGCTGGATGTGCAATTGGAGAATATTTCATGGATCAAGGAAGAGATATTTTAATTGTATTCGATGATCTTTCAAAGCATGCTTGGGCTTATAGACAAATTTCATTACTTCTAAAGAGACCACCAAGTAGGGAGGCTTATCCTGGAGACGTTTTCTATCTTCATTCAAGACTTCTAGAGAGAAGTGCAAAACTAAACAAAGAAAATGGTGGTGGATCAATGACAGCTTTGCCAATCATTGAGACTCAAGCTGGAGATATTTCTGCTTTTATTCCAACAAATGTGATTTCTATTACAGATGGTCAAATTTTCTTGGAATCAGATCTTTTCTATCAAGGTGTTAGACCTGCTATTAATGTTGGGCTTTCTGTTTCTCGTGTGGGATCTGCTGCACAAACAAAAGCAATGAAAAAAGTTGCTGGAAAAGTGAAGTTGGAACTTGCTCAATTTAGAGAACTGGAAGCTTTTACAAAATTTGGTTCAGAACTTGATGAACGAACAAAGCAAAAAATTGATCGAGGATATAGAACAATCGAAATTTTGAAACAAACTCAATATGCTTCAATGCTAATGGAAGAGCAGGTTGCAACTATGTGGGCTTTGACAAAGGGATATATCGATGAAATTGATGTTGAAAAAGTGAAAGAATGGGAAATCAAATTCAATGATAACATGAGAAAGATGGGAAAGGACGTTTTGACCGTTATCAAAGAAGAGAAGAATATTTCAGACGAAACTGAAGAGAAATTGAAAGCTCTTACTGAAGATTTCAACAAAGTTTGGAAAGACGAGTTGGAAGATGAAAAGAAATAAGAGATAGAGGAATAATAAAAGGATAATTTAATTTCCACCAATAAATAATATGGCAGGTAATTCAAAAGAGATACAACGAAGAATAAAGTCAATTGGAAATACTCGAAAGATTACTCGAGCTATGGAGATGGTTTCAGCAGCCAAGATGAAAAAGGAAATCAACAGGGTGTTGCAAGTCAGAGAATATGCTAGAGCTTCTTGGGGAGTTTTGACTAACCTTTCGAAAGCTTTTGGAAGGTCTCATCATGGACTTTTGAAAGTTAGGGAAGTCAAAAAGGTTTTGATTGTACTTATTACTTCAAATAGGGGTTTGTGTGGGGCATATAATGCTCAGGTTATTAGAAAGCTTACGGAGCAAATTGAAAATCCAACATTGCTCAAGATCAATCGAATCGGTGAAGAAAAAATTCACTCAACAATTAAAAATGAAGATTTGGAATTTGATTATGTAGCAGTTGGAAAAAAAGGGTTTAACTTTTTGGCTTCTCGAAATAAAAACATCATTGCGCATTTTGAAGATTTCAATTATGCACCTTCAATGGAAGATACCAGAGCTCTAGCAAGAATTGTGATTGATGATTATGTAGAAGGGAAATATGATAAAGTTGTTGTGGCATATACAGATTTCAAAAATACTGTTGTTCAAGAGCCAAAGCTAAGACAGCTTTTGCCGATTTCAAAACTTGATCTAGAAAAGCAGATTGAAGAAATGAATCAGGACAATAACACGAAAGATTTAAGTGAAAAAGAGGCTATTATAGATTATAAGATTGAACCAAAACCAATCGAAGTTCTAAGGCAACTATTGCCAAGACTGGTTGAAGTTCAGTTATACCATGCGATTTTGGAGTCTAATGCTTCCAAAGAATCAGCAAGAATGTTAGCCATGAAAAATGCTTCTGATGCTGCAGCGGATATGATGGAAGAGTTACAATATTCATTTAACCAGATTCGTCAAACGGCGATTACGCAAGAAATTGCTGAGATTACATCTGGTAGAGCAGCTTTGGAATAAAGAAGTTATAATTAATTTTAGCTATAAATAATTTAGATATCATGAAGAATACAGGTAAAATCACTCAAATTATTGGACCGGTAGTGGACGTAAAGTTCGAAGGGGAAATGCCGGAAATCAATAACGCACTTGAGACAACAGTGACTGTTGATGGAAAAAGCAAAACAATCGTACTAGAAGTTGCTCAACACACTGGAAAAGGACAAGTTTGTTGCATTGCAATGGACTCAACAGATGGTTTGCGAAGAGAGACCAAAGTTACGAACACAGGAAGTCCAATTTCTGTTCCAGTTGGAGCAGAATCTCTTGGAAGAATGTTTGATGTATTGGGAAATCCAATTGATGGAAAAGGTGAAGTGAAAACAAAAAAGAGATATCCAATTCATAGAGACGCTCCAACTTTTAGCGAGCAATCAACTCAGGCAAGAGTGTTTGAAACAGGGATTAAGGTTATTGATCTTATTTGTCCTTTTCTTGCTGGTGGTAAAGTTGGTTTGTTTGGTGGTGCTGGTGTGGGAAAGACAGTTTTGATCCAAGAGCTTATCCGAAATATTGCACAAGAACATGGTGGATATTCAGTTTTTGCTGGTGTTGGAGAACGAACTCGTGAAGGGAATGATCTTTATAATGAAATGATTGAATCTGGAGTTCTAGACAAAACAGCATTGGTGTTTGGACAAATGAATGAACCACCAGGAGCTAGACAAAGAGTTGCTCTTTCAGCACTTTCAATGGCTGAATATTTCAGAGATGAAGAAGGGAAGGACGTGTTGTTTTTTGTGGATAATATATTTCGTTTTACTCAGGCTGGTTCAGAGGTATCTGCTCTTTTGGGAAGAATCCCATCAGCTGTAGGCTATCAACCAACACTTGCTGAGGACATGGGTAAACTTCAAGAACGAATTACTTCAACTAAGAAGGGCTCAGTAACATCAGTGCAAGCTGTATATGTGCCAGCTGATGATCTTACAGATCCAGCTCCAGCAACTACATTTGCTCATTTAGATTCAACAGTAACACTTTCACGTGCACTTGCTGAAATCGGAATCTACCCTTCAGTTGATCCACTTGATTCAAATTCAACAATCATGGATCCAAACATTCTAGGAGAAGAACATTATAATATTGCTCGTAATGTGCAGAAAGTATTACAGAAATACAAAGATCTTCAAGATATTATTGCAATTTTAGGAATGGAAGAACTTTCAGAGGAAGACCGTATTACAGTTTCTCGAGCAAGAAAGATTCAACAATTTCTTTCACAACCTTTTTTTGTTGCGGAACAGTTTACGGGAGCACCTGGTAAATATGTTTCACTTAAAGATACAATCAAGGGATTTCAAGAAATTCTTGCAGGAAAGCACGATGATATAAATGAAATGGATTTCTATATGAAAGGTTCAATTGATGAAGTACTTGCAGCTGTTAAAAAATAAAGATTGGAATTATTAAAATTGTAAATGATGAAAACCATTAGACTTAAAGTTACTACTCCTGAACGTGTTGTTTTGGAAAAAGACGCGAAACAAGTAACTCTTACAACCGAGGTGGGAGAGATCACAATTTTGCCAGATCATGTGCCATTGTTAAGCATTGTGGTTCCTGGAACCATTGAAGTACAGGAGAAGGATGAGAATACAGTTATGGCTACTTCAGGAGGTTTTTTGGAATTTCATGATAATGAGGTCACAATTTTAGCTGATACAGCTGAGAGAGCTGATGAAATCGATCTAGAGAGAGCTCAAAAAGCTAGAGAACTTGCAGAAGATTTGAAGAAAAACAAGAGGATGCATGATGATGAAGAGCAGTTTTCAATGGTCGTTTCAAGAATCGACAAGCAATTAGCTAGAATAAAAGTGGTAAAAAAATATCGACCAAAAGGACTTGGTAACACAGCGATTTCAAAGGACTAGCAAAGCTTTGATATCTTGACAAAATAATAAAAACAATCTATAATATATTGAAGTACTTTGATAGTCTATGGATTGTTTTTTTTATATATTTTTATAAACGAAGACACTTTTGAAAAGGGAGACAAAAAATGGGGAAAATTGCAATCAGTTCAGATTGGCACAACAAGCCTTTTGGGCAAGTGAAATTTGAAACACAAAGATGGAGCACTCTCGAGTGGTTTATCTCATCTCTTCGTTCAAAGAAGGAAGCGGTAGACAAGATGATTGATTTTCTTTTGAAAAATAAGAAGATCAAAACACTAATCCTGGGAGGCGACTTTCAGGAAAACACTTCCAGTGAAAGGGGAATGGTAGAAGTCGCTGATGTGACTGAAATGGAGCATGTTCTTTATTTTCTCACACAGATGACGAAAATAGATGTCGAATTGAACGCTGGAAACAACGAGTTGGGATATGATTTGCCGTTGAGCTCAGATGAGTGTGCTGGAATTTCAGAGGAATCAATTGCAAACTTTTTGAAAGTTGCCAAAAGAGAAACACTCTTTCATGCTTTTTCCATTGATGGAAAAAGGTTTATTTTGATTCCATATCTATTCTCAGAGGAAACCAATCTTTGCTGGGTGAAGCAATTGCAAGATGAATTGCTGGTTCAACTTCAAATTGAATTGCATAATCAAGAGCAACAAGTTGTTTTGATTATGCATGATTTTGATTCATTGATGAATGAGTCACTGGCTTGTTTGGTTGGAGACTCCTATGATAAAGGGAAAATCAAGAAAGTTTTTTGTGGTCACAACCATGCCAGGTGGGGTTTTGTCATGAATCAACTTTTGATCAGACTCTCAACTAATGGTTGGCTTTTCCCTCTCTATGCTGTGCTTTCACCGTTTTTGATGTTGGGTGGAGCTATTTTGCACAAAGACTGGATGCTTTTTGAGAAGATAAGGAAATATTACGCATCTAAGCGCTTGGTTGTGAAAATGGCGCGAAGACTGAGGCCAGTCACGATTCCGGCTCCAGACGGTTTGTTTGGACTTGGAGGAGGGTTGTTAATCTATGACACGCAGACCGGTGAGGTCACCAAAGAAAAGATATAGAAACAAGAAATAGAAAAACGGGTAATCAGAAATTCTGGTTGCCTGTTTTTATCTATAAAAATTTATAAAAACACATAAAAAAAGTCCCTCTGTGATGATATCGCAGAGAGGGTTATAATTGAATGAATTATAATATACTGGAATGTACTTTTTAACTTAACGGAGTTTTATGTTTATGTATGGCGTTACGATGGGTAGTGGAAACATGCATCCTACTAGTTGCCAAGGCTCAAGAATGTTGTGTTCACTTACAGCTATAGCAAGATCATTAGCTGTATTGATTGGTCCAACGATTGCGATAAATGATACTACGAATGCCATTGTTGTAAAAACGATAACTCTAGACATGCTGATTACTCCTTTTTCAAAGTTGAAACCGTCTCCTAAGGTTCTGACTACATTGTACCACTGATTATATAATTTGTCAAGTAAAGAAGATTGCTTTTTATTTAATTCTCAGTCTTCGTGTATATTTTCCAAGAGCATTATATTTAACCTTTTATTTTGAAAATGAGAATTTAATATTGACAAAAACGTTTATTTTTGTTCTAATAAAATGTCGAAATAGTATTTTTGGCATGAACATTGAGAATTTATTTAAAACAGGGAGATGTGATTATGACAGAAGAAAGAGTTATCTCAAAAACTGAAAAAGAGGCGATGGAGCAACTTGATATTATCAGAAAGCTTCGGGGTTGCAGTGCAAAGGAAATACTTTCTCTGACTCAGCGACAAAGTGATCTGGCAAAAAAGTTTCTGGAAATTATCCTAGAATCATTTTTCGAAAAATTTCCTCAGCTTGTTGGTCTTAGATTACGACTTGCAAGTTTAGGGGAAAACTATCAAGAATTGCGTGAAAACAACGAAAGTGAGATTAAAATCCTTGTCAAAAACCTTGTTGGTGATGCCAGAGGAGAGCTTTTTAAAAAGAAACGGAAAGAAGAGAATCGTTTAGGTATTTTGTATCTAGAAAATCGCAATAAAGTGAAAGCCAAGGTTGTGGATTTTCTGGTGGCAAACATCGAGAATCCCGCGTTGAGTTTTCTAATGGCATATACCATTGGTATTTTACCAGCTGTTCGTGATTTTCGTAGCATCTATAAAGGCGACGGAATTAGATTTAACAGGAAAATGCAGAGAATGGTCAAGAAACTTGGTTTTGAGGAGTTTTTTGCAGACGGAGTCTATTCAGACAATGACAAGTATTATGGATATACCAAAGATGCATTTGGTGATGCAGAGAAGAGAGTTATTTTGGATTTTTCTGGCAAATTGCCGATCAATCAATTGGTCGAATTTGTCACAATACCAGATCAGCTCTTGGAATTGGAGAAGGAAGCTAACGCCTTCGCTTATAATGAGGAAGAGGCAAACAATTTTCTCTTGGGATGCAAAATGCTTTCTGTGTTTGGCTATGATGCTGATGAAGTGTCAAAGACTATGCTTTGGTTGTTTGCAGAACTTGAAAAATCTTCATTCTTAAGAGATTTGAAACTTTTGCCTAAAGACGGAGTGGCTGTTTTGCTTTGGGAGTGTACCTTTACCAAAAGAGGTCCTGGAGTTGAAAAAGGTCTGGAGTTAGTTGCTTTGAGAAATGATGTTTTGAATCGAAAGAGCGAATATTTTCAGACAAGAAGTCCTTTCTCAGAGAAAGACGATTGTCCAGAGCATGATTTTGAAACATGCAGTATCGAAAGAATCGATAGTGCAGGTGTTGAAATCAAACTTGTACACGAACAATCCTCAAAGGATATTCTTCGGTTTTTTCCAATTGCAGAAGTTGATTCTTTTGAAATAGAGACTCTTGGGAAAGAGGATAATGAAAGAATATTTTGGATGTATCTGTATGAAACTAGGAAAAATGAGTTGCTTGAAAAAAGCTATTTGCCAGATGCAAGAATGAGCATTGTCAACCGCTTTTCAAGTCAGATTTCAAATGAAGCAGAAAGCTCGGCTCAGATTCCTTTCGTCAGGCCGGTGGTGACCAGCCAGCATATGGAATATGGCAATTCGTAGGCTTGTGTGGTGATTAAATCACAGATCGATTATATCTACACCGAAGGCAAACAATTTGCTTGGAGGACATATTTTGTGAATTCTTCTGCAGAATTCGTTGAAATAGACTATCGCGTTGCCTATGAAGGAAGTGGGCAAATGCATCAAATTGATGCTAGAGACGCTTTGGAAAAGTATCTTCTCCAAACCCGTATTTAAATTATTTTTTGTGTTTAGAAACCTGACTGTTGGAAATTCAACGGTCAGGTTTTTTATTTTTTCTTTGGTGTATTTCTAAATAATTCAGAGATTTTGCTTGTGATTTTCCAAAAAGCGAAAAAAGAAACTATTAACAGATTTGAAATTTTGTAGTATAATGTTTCCGTGAAGTGTTTGAAAACAAACATAAACAAAAAAGAGATGTGCTAGATTCCCGATAGAGAGGAAGATGCGCAGAACCATAAAACCCGCTCATTAGAAGCGGGTTTTATGGCATATGGATCTATTCAATTGAAAATAGACTAATCTATAGAATACTCTATAGATTAGTCTATTTTTCTAAAGACAATGAAAAAATCAAACAATTTGCAAGTGAGTGGGAAGAAAAAACACAAAAAAAGCACCTGACGAATCAATGTGATTTGTCAGGTGGGTTTTGGTCTCTTTGAGATTAGCTATACTTTAGCATACTCAAAAATATTGTCAAGTGTTTTTGACAATCAATTGAAAGATTCCCTGTTTTTGATTTTTAGATAAATGAAAAAAGCCTCGTAACTGATGTTTTTTATGAGGCTTTCTTTGGATTTTGTTAATCTTTGTTTGATAAATAAAAGAAGTTTAGCAAGGTCTTTTACGAACATGGTATATCTTGTAATGAAGCTAATCAGTCCTACCAGGAAAAAAAAGAACTATTTCAAAGCTAATATCATTAGCCATTATTGCTTTGCCATCCTTTAGGACTGTTAGGACTAAGAGTCCAGATCCTGCTAATAGGAGGAGTGTTCCCTTGAATACGCTTTTGCTAATTACCGTTGCCTGTGATTCGTTTCTTTTCGCAGTCTCTATTTTCTGATTAAATGTTCCTGTTTTCACTGTTTTCTCCTTTCAAAATGTGAGATACTGTTATTGAAATATTATTCAGTAATAATACATATAATTGGTTTTGTCAAGAAATGGAGTGACAAAAACCATTGGATTAGCCAATAGTTTTTGTATTTGAAAATTGATTGATAAGTTATTTTTTTGTTTTTGGATAAAGGAAGGGAAGTCCAAGATGAATCACAACTCCAATTGCAATTGCCGAAAATGGAACCCATCGGAGTAGATGGCAAGTTTCCAAAAGATACCAAGCGATAAGAAGTATCGCTACTGCCAGCACATCAAATTTCCAACCATAACTATCTTCTTTTATTCTCTTGAAGGTGTTTGCTCCTAGCACGAGTGCAAGAATCACCAGTGCGATTATCCATGGTTGTTTTTCTGTGTTTTTGCAATCTGTTGATGCGCCTTCAACTTTTCCATCATTTTCAGCTTCAGCACCTTTGTCTAGCATTGTTGGAGTCTTGTCTCCAAGCACTTCAGTGTCAGCTTCTGCTTGAGTCAAATCTTCTGCTGGAACAATTCGGTCTTGGTTTGTCAAAATGGTTGTGATTGTTTGGGAAGGATTAATAATTGCTTTGATTGTGAAATCAATGTCAAAGTTTGTTGAAAGTCCTTGAAATTCATTTCCAGCGTCTTCGTCGAACTTGATTTTGATTGTGTATCTCTTGCCAGCATCTTTACTTAGTCTGTCGAGGAAAAGGTCTTCCTCATCTGCACTGTTAAGAGTGAATCTGTCATTTGAGCCACCAATTCGCACACTTTTATTGGAACCTAGTCTTGTGACATATAGTTTCAGTTTTTTGGATAGTTTTTCTTCTGCATCTCCTCCTTCGTGAACATCAAGCATGAAATATAGATCCGTCTCATATGTTTCGCTTTTATTCTTGACGTAGATTGTTTTTGAAGATGACCAACCAGGATAGATGTTGTCTGCTTTGAATAATTCGTTTCCTTGTAAATGTTCGCCGTCTGAATCATTCAGTTTCACGCTAATCTTGTCCTCAGCTCTGGCAGAGGAAGCGAAAAATGCCTGTGAAATGACAAATGCAATTGCGACTAAGGATGTTATTTTTGGGAGATACTTTTTCATTTTTGACTAAAATTATTCTTTAGGTGTTTCATCTTTGGCAGGAGCAGTTTCTTCTTCTTCATTTTCTTTTGCTTTTTCTTTTTTCTTTCCATCTTCTTCGTCCTCATCTTCCTCATCATCCTCCTCTTTTCCATCCTCGTCCTCATCTTTTTCCCCTTTTAGGTCGTCCTTTTTTGCAGGTTCTTTGTTTGGAACCACTTTTTCTATTGGTGTTTCATCTTCTTTTGGCTGGTCTTTAGGATCGGGTGTTGGCGTGAATGGGGGAGACGACAAGAGCAAAAAGCTTGGTGCTGGATCTTCCCCTTCTTCTCCTTGTTCTTGTTGCGTTGTTTCTTCTTCGTCTTCTCCGTTTTCCTCTTCATCTCCATCTTCGTTTCCGTCACTGTCGTCTCTAGCGTCTCCACTTTCGTCCTGAGAAGGGTCGAGCCAACCAGTTCCTGGTGAATCTGGAACAAATATTGAACCTCTTGAGTTTGTTGCTTCTCCGTCAGATTCATTTTCGTTATTTTTGGTTGGAATTGCTTCTTCCCAAGAACTCTCACCGTCTGAGATTCTTTGATAACTCTTGCCCTCGGTTGAGCTGTCAAATGACTTTGAGTCAACTTCGGCGTCAAGCTCGTCAAAAAGATTGATTGTGTCACCCGAATCATCAAGGTCAAAGTTTGGAATATCAATTACAAGATAATCTTCTGGTTCAATTTCACTACCAACAGGCAGTGTGTGTTTTTCTGAGCTATCGTCTTGAATGTACCAACCACTGATATCAAAAGTCTTATCAGAAGATTTGTTGTATAACTCGACAAATTCGTCGTTGCCACTTTCTGGATTTGGCAAGAATTCATTGATTACCACATTGTCGCTTGCTTTGTCTGTTTCTGCTGATGGTGTTGTTGCAAATGTTGTGATTCCATTTCCAAACATCACAGTGATTTCGTCACTATCTTTGTTTCCTTCTTGGTCTTCTGCAAGAAGCTTAACTTCATATTCTCCGTCATTGACAGTTGTTGTGTCGAAAAGTGCAATGATTGCATCTGAGATTGAACTTTGATTATTTTTTTTATTTGAAGCGAAGACTGTATTTCCACTTGCTTCCTTTCTCACTTCAACCCAATATTCTATTGGGCTCTCATCTGTGATATCCCCAACAACAATCAATGGTCCAGTGACAAAATCTCCTTCGGTTGGAGAAGTGATGTTGACTACTGGATCAGTTGTGTCTCCTGTTGAAGAGTTTGAAACTTCAACTGTGACCGAAGTATACGCTGTGTTTGTTGCTGCATCAGTTGCACTGAAAGTCACTGCATATTGTCCGTTTGGAACGTTTGTTGTATCCCAATCAAAGACTGGATAGTCCACGAAAGATGTTTGAGCTATTTTCTCGCCTGAATTTTCAGAATCAATCCCACTTATGCTCAAAACAGAGATGATATATTTTGTTGGGCTGTCGTCTTTCAAGGAACCTCTGATTTCATATTCTCCTGAAAGAGTTGCGTTTGCGCTGAGATTGTCAAAAGAAACTTCAGGAGCTTTTTGGTCAAGGTTGAAGTTTCCACATGGTTCTGAGATCTCACTTTCATTTCCATTTACATCAACGGAAATCACAGTGTAATAGTATGGAGAACTTCCTGGTGTCATGTTTCCATTATAGAAACTTTTTGAGGCATCAATCTTTTTGTGTTTTGGATTGCTTCTTGTTCCAAACCAATAATAGTCAATATCGCTAGCAGGTGAGTTTTTCCAGTCAATTCTGATATGTGTGTCATTTGTATATCCTGTGCAAGTCAGTTTATTTTCGTCTTCATTGTTGTGTCCACGGAAAATTGTCATTTGACTGATTTTCTCAGGTGCTGTCCAGTTACTGGTCGCAATTACGCTTGAAAGTGAAGCTGAATCTGAGAAACCAGTGTCGCTATCAGTTTTGTTTGTTTGCTAAGCTTCAAAGTCGAAATCAAAAGCACAGCTTTTTTTTGAAACTCTGCGTCTGTGTCAGAAGGCAAGTCAACTTGGAAATAGAGCCAATGTTCGTCTTCGTCATAGAATCTATTATCAAAATGTTCATGTTCGTTTGGAATTTGAAGTTCATCAAGGTTCGGCGTGATGTCGTTCATGTTAAAATTGGACAAACTCCTATTGTAGAGTGGTTTCATTGTGTGATTTTGGTGATATGAAAGATATTCCGGTGCCTTGGTGTGATAGAAGTTATAGTAGACCCTAATCTCCAGTTGAGCAAAAAGGTCAGCGTCACAAGAATTTTCTTTTGTCACCTTTGCTTCATATCTAAATGGAAGTGAACCACGTATACATCACGAGCCACAAATTCTCAAGGTGCTAGACTGGTTGCCCTTGAGACATCATGGGAGAAGTTTGATGCTCCTTCAACTCCCATTTTAAATGTCCAAGCTCCAACAGATATTGCTGAAACTTCAGAATCTGAAAAAATAACTATTTATTTCTTGAACCGAAACAAGTGCAAAAACCAAACTGGCACAAAAAGTCATGCGAAAAAGTCGCTTGGTTTTGCCTAGCAGAGGTTTCTTGTCTTTGTGTAAAAAGTGAAAACTATTTTTTTTCATTGCTTTCCTTAGGTTTTATATGACTTGCGATATTGTATTCAATTGATGTTATGAAATATTCGTTCTTTTCTGGCATTTCCTTCTCAGTTTTGTTTCTCCTTTTTCTCTCCTTTGGTTTTTTGATCTTCTTTTTCTTCAATTTGTGCTCTTTTAGTTTTCCCTTTACTTCTTTCTTGATGTTTTGCATCTCTTCATATATCAAAATCGTTGCTGGAATCACAACCAAGAGAATGAAACCGTGTGTGGTTTTCATGAAACTGATTGGATATCCCAGAAAGGGAATTGAATAGAAAGCTTTTCCAACAATGTCTTCTTTTGAAAATGTCTCAGAATCTGCATCTTCATTTGCATCACCTTTTGTGCGAAGACGAACCTCACCGTTTTTCTCTTCCTCTTCAACCAATCGATGGGTGACTGTGACTTTTGAAGAAGGTCCAGCTTTTCTGGTGATGATATCTCCAATTTCATAGGTGGGAACTTCTTTTGTCAAAATCACAGAACCAGTTGAAATCACAGGTTCCATGGAACCAGATTGCACAGTGAAAATCTTAAAATTGTTTTTAAGAGGCATAATAGACAACACAAAAACCACTCCTAAGGAAAGAATTCCTAGGAAAACAATTGCTTTTATGAATTTATAGAGCCAACTCAATACTTTCATTTCAATCTCTTATTAATCTCTTACTAATTTTATAATTTCCAATTTTATAATTTTTAAATAAATCTTAAAAACTAATTTTCAAATCATCTCCCCAAATCATTTTTGGAACATTTTTTTGAGATTGTTGCGAAGATTAATGTTAGTTCATGAGCTTCTTGCCAGAGTTTTCTGCGAATCTCCTTTTTTTCTGGTGTAGCCTTGGAAATCATTCTGAGCCAATGTTTTGTTTCATTTGCCTCTTTTTGTGAAATCCTAATCTTGTGCTTGAAATCTTTTTTGGAACTAGCTTGATTTGCTTCCATGTAGTTATTACCAATATTTGTTCCAGACCGTATAATTTGTCCTATGAGTGGTGTGGTGATTGTATTTCTTTTGATTCCTTTGCAGAAATCAATTATTAGCTCATCAAACCTACCAACTCTTTCTTCCAAATTATATTGCATGTTTTTGGTTTAAAAATTTGAGTTTCTTGTTTATTTCAAAAATTAAAAATTAAAAATTCTCTTCTTCTCTCCTTGTTCTACTCACCCCGTTTAGAAAAGCTGGGTGAGAAAAGATTGGAAAAATTAATCCCACTCAGGAAAATCGTCTTCTACCATTTGTTTCCAATTATCACTTTGATAATCTGTTATATCAAAGTTAGCTGTGTAAGTTTGTCCTTGATAGACATCTTCAGTGTATATATCAAGAGCAATAATAGCTTTTAGCTTTAAAGTTTGTCCTGTAACAATAACTGGAGTTTCAAAGTTAATAGGATCATCAAGATCATATGTATTCTAATCAGATCCGTCCCAAATGTATAGTTCAGCAAGTTTAATAAGGTTTCCCCATACAGTTCCACTTCCTGACCACACTCCTTTATAATCAAAGTCTACTAAGGCAACATCTAGTGTTCCATCGTTTTTAATATTCAATTTAAGCTCTTCAGTATCTCTAGGAGCCATGGCATTAATATTAAGTGGTGTAGCAGTGGTACCATTAGGATTTTTTAAGGTAATGTTTACTGTACCAGCAGTTATTTCATTGCCATTAACATGTTCTGTTTCTTGGAAATACGCAAATGTAGCTCCTCCAGCCATTGCTCCAAACACAAGGATTGCAGCAAGACTTTTTGGAATTATTTTTATAATTAAATCCCTCTCCTTTTTTTGTTATGGATTCCCAAAAAGGAATTTTTTTTGTTTGTCACATATCTTCAAAGAACTATGATTTACGCGACAATGTCTTTTGTATACACCGCCTCCTTTCTAGTTTAGTTTTAATTATTATGTGAATTTGAGATGATATTAAAAAACCATAAGACTTATCATCTCATTATTTCTTGAACAAATTGGTTGTTTTTTGTGGGTTTTTCGAACATGATTTTTTTGTCGAAATCTAAAAACAACGCACCTATGTGACCGAGTATGTTGTTCCCTCATCTAAGGCTATTATATCAAATGGGTTTTTCAAGTCAAATTTGGGATTAAACTTAGAACTATTTCTCTAAGGAACGGGCAAAGGAATCAAAAAGCGGGTGTCTTTGCTCCCTTGCTGGTGGTGGAACTCTCTGGTGTGAGAAAAGGTGTCAAAAGAGATTGACATTTTGATATGTTTGTGGTGCAATTAGATATCAGAAATGGTTCTGATGAAAGTTTTTTGAAAATCTAACTTTTAATTGCCAGAAGTTATCAGAAAGGGGAGAAAGAATGAAGGACGAGGATTGGTTGAAAGGGCTTTGTGTTCCAGAAGAATTGATTGTGCTTGTTTTGGGGGATATCGAAACTATTCCAGGAAACTCAATAGTTTCGAGGGTTGCTCAAGTTGCCCAAGATTTTTTGTCCGAAAAGAAAATCGAAGGTCATGTGCTTGTGATGTCAGTTTTGGACGAAGAGAGTGAGCTGAAAAAGGCAATCTCAATGGCGCATGTCGTCATTATTGGTGGTTTTGCCACTAATCAAATGGCAATTGGTCATTTGATTCAGTGGGGAAGTGCAGAAGATTTTTCCACTCTCAAACGAGTCATCGTGATTACGGAAGAATCTTTGGAATCCAATTGGTATGACCTTACAAACAAAGGTCTTGGTGTGTTGATGACCAAGTCATTTGGAGAAATTGAAATCAAAAGAGCTTTCCAATTTACAGTTTTCTTGGTATTAATGCAAATCGGTTTTGAAAAAGAAAAAACGGAGGAACAAATAGATAATTGAAACAGATAAAAAGCTAGTGTTGGAATTTCTCGAGATTCTTGTTTTTGGGGTTTTGAGCGATACTCAAAACTTTGAAAATGATGCAAATACTTGATTGATTCTATTGTTATTGATGACTTGATGCAGTTGAAGTCTGTTGGGGACGAGACCGTTGTCAAGAAAGTGATTGTTGTAAATGATCATTTTTCCAAGGAAGCTTGGTTTGATCTTCTGCGTCGAGGTGTCAATTTTTTGATGTTGTTCTCTACCGGAGAGAAAGATTTTTAAAAATTGCTAGAGCTATCAATTCTTTTAGTTTTGATACAAGAAAATCTGATGTGCAATAAAAGGACTGTCTGACAGTCCATAAAGAAGAGGGGTATTAAATGAATGACTCAAGAGAAAGTTTGGAAACCAAAAGAGCCTTGAGGGAAGCGGGCTTAAGTGGAAAAGGAATACGAGTCTTTGATCCTACAGAAACAATGGACGCAGATCTATTTCCGGTTTGTGGCTGTGTCGTTTCCGTGATATGTGAGGATTTCTATTGCTCGCATAGACTGGATGGTTTTTTATTGGAAAATATCTATAGAACAGTTCCTTTCTGTGATGTTTTGTTTGATCTTCCAAAACGACTTGTTGGAAATTGCAAAAATTCTGATTTTGACACAGATCAGGTTGTGCTAGAAGTTTTAGCCAACAGCCAACTATCTTTGTCGAGAGGAGAGATTTTTTCAGAAGGGATTGCGCAATTATCCTATCGTTATTTTTATACGCATTGCCTTGGTAGTGATAAAGGCGAGTGTGACAAAAACGGAGAAATCAGCGAATATTTCGCAGCAGTGCAACTTTTGACACCTTTTTGCTTGGATAGCGAAGAGAGATTCATTTCTTTTTTCAAAGGAATATGTTCTAGCAAGAATGAGGAATCTGAAATTGTTGAGTATGAAAATTTCAATGATGAAAAAGGTGATTAATGCAGTTTGATTTTTGGTGTCTATCGGACACGAACAAGTGCTTTTTGGGGAAATTTCCAAAAAGCACTTTTTATTTATTCCCTGTTGACAAAATACTATAAACAAGGCATTATTATATAAATAACTTTTAATAACTAAAAGTTATTTAGTTTTTTGAAACAATTCTAACTCTATTTTGATGGAAATTTGGAGGTAATAATGGGAAATAACGAAGAAATCAGCAACGTTTCGAGTGTGGTAACGATTTTATTCAAAGGTGAACTTTCCTCAAAAGGGCCAGTACCAACTTTGGTGCAGTTCCTGACGAAATTTTTTGACGAAAGAAAGATCTTGGCGTCTATTTGTGTGATTTCAGTTTCTGCTAAAGTGTCAGAGATTGAAGCCAGAATTTTTGTTTCAGACTTGTTATTTTTAAAAGGCCTCTACAAAGAACCCCTTATAAAGGCGATAGTCAATTCAACGAACAATAAAAATAAGAGAGAAGAAGGGAGCGATATAAAAGTCATTCATCTTTCAGATGGTGTTTCCAAAAGAGACGAGAGGAAATTGAAAAAATGTGGTATCAAGCATTTTATAACAACACCTTTCGAGAATGAATCGCTTGAGTTGATTAGCAGATTTGTGGGATAGTCAAAAGAATTTTTGAATTACTTAACCTAGTTTTAAAAGAGCAAAATAAGGAAAGTAAGAGGCATGTCTGATTTGAAAGATGGCAGATTTGTGGAAGCAAAGGAAGTTTTGTAGAGAACCTTTAAGGGGGAAGTTATAGGAGTTTTCGAATATGGATTTTACAACTAAAAGATGTTAATGGCAAAATCGCAGACAAGGATAAGGAGCTTTTTCTAGAGCAATTCTTGAAAAGCATCAGCATTATTGAAATTTTTTTGATGGGCAAGGTTACAAATCGTATAACAAGAAGCCTTAATCATCAGCGAATTCATCAGAAAAGTTGGTGTTCAAGAGGAATCTGAAATTGATCAGACTTGTTTTTAGCTGAAGTGATAGGGTGTTTTTGGGAAATTTCCCAAGAATGCCCTTTTTTATAATAAAAAAGTCAATAAGTATTGATAAAAGTTGAAGTTTAGTGTACTCTTAAGTGAATAACTCTAGTAAATAGGTTATTTGTTTTTTTACAATTTGAAGAGAGTTTTCAAAGATTCATGATACCTAATAGATTGGGGAGGGAAATTATGTCAACGCAAATAAGAACGGAAATTTTGCTTGTTCATGGCGACCAGAAAGATTCAAGAGTTTGGGAAATTAAAGAGACGATCCTCCAACTGAATCAAGATATGGACAAAGAACTTTTTGTGACAGTTCATTTCGCTGAGAGTAGAATCATTTCCAAAATTGACTCACAAATTTTTGACATTGTTGTTTTTCTAAATAATAACAGAATTATCAGGTCTTGTTTTCGGCGAATTAGTGGTGCGTACTTTGATCAGAATCAGGTGTTTTGTGTTATTAATGAATGTGATGATGCTGACTCATGGAATGATTTTGTCGGTGCAACGCTTTGTTGCACCTCTTTTGCAAATGATATTAGCAAGTTTGAAGAGTTAATAAGAGAAAGAAAGAAATTTCAGTATAGTAACCTATTAATCAGAAAAAGTAGAGGTAAGGTAGATGAAAATCAGAAAAGAAGAGAAACTCAAATTTGATTCAAATGCTACACAAATTGCAGTAGTCTCAGGAACACTAAGAAACAAGGAACTTTCAGCAAATATCAAAAAAGGTTTTCTTGATATTGTTGCTGGTTCTGATAGATCTCTGTAAATTACTGTCTATGATAGTGCTAGAGATCCAGAGTATTTGCTTAGCTATTACAGTTTGATTGTGATTGATGATGTTGTGACATGGGGAATAAGAAAAACCATTTTGCCATAACTTCGTGCACTCCAAAAGATCGGAAAGTTCACTGGAGTTTATGTTGAAAAAAGCGGTTCGTGAAGCTGGTCTATAAGTTTTGTCTGGAAGCCCTCATAGAGACCTCTATAGATGCATCTATTTAAAGAAGGGTAGTTTTAAAAGGTAGATTGTTTTTACAAAGTAAAAGCAAAAAGGTATCGAGAGAAATTTCTCGGTACCTTTTTTGTTTGCTTTCATTGACGAATATTCTTAGATGTGTTAGTAATGAGTATTACATTTTGGAGTCATTAATTGAAATTTTTTAATTTTCTAATTTTTAAATAAATCTTAAAGACTAATTTCAAAATCATGATACACAGCGTGTGTTTTTAGTTTGAAAATTTAGATTTTTTATTTATTTCAAAAATTAAAAATTAATTCTAGAGTGACGGGATTTTTATAACATTATAACATATTGATTTTGCAATAAACTCTGTTAGAATAGCTTTGCAATATAATTATTATTTAGGGTCTTGCTTACTTTAGCAGATAAAATATGCTAAAGTATCAAGCAATGAAGCCAAAAAACAAGTATTTAAACCATACACACCTTTCTGAGCGTAAATTCAAGGAAATTTTGAAGTATTTCTGTGCAGACGAAACAGCCTTAAAAACAACTTTCTACACAAAGAATAATAG
>Ga0209633_10001248_pt1 | contig 26888 bp, 26 predicted proteins | sample Cruoilmetagenom1_FD_187290 | JGI IMG/M metagenome (GOLD analysis project Ga0209633, IMG submission 187290) | Oil polluted marine microbial communities from Coal Oil Point, Santa Barbara, California, USA - Sample 1 (SPAdes) (version 2) | ecosystem: Environmental > Aquatic > Marine > Oil seeps ...
TTGGGCAAGAGCTTCAAACAGCTTTCCGTTTTTAACGCTATACTACATCGAGCGGGTACCCCCACCTGCAAAAGCTATGGAAATCCTCAATAATTTACCTTCTCTTCTTTTTAACCCAGTCCTTATATTCCTCTGTTTCTATAGACTTCTCTTTATCAATTATTTTATATCCATCTTTATCTCTTTTATATACAATAAGGCTATATCGTCTTTGTGGTTGCTCAGGGTCACGGGGGCGTATGGCATACATACCACCAACTTGGCTCATAAATAATTCTTCAGGGTTTTGAACAATAAAAAGCACATTTTGTCTACCGCCATATGCGTCCGGTATTTTATACAGCATAAGTTCCGGATCTTCAAAATTACTATAGCGTTTGATCTTTATGGTTTCACCTAAAGGCGTATAGATCTCTAAATACCACCACCCTGCAGAGAAATTATATTGGTTTAATCCCTTATCTACTTCTTTAAAATAGGTGGATTCATAATCTATTTTTTTTATTAATTGGGTGTCCAATTTTTCTGGTTTTCCATAATAAAATACAGGAGCTAAATTTTTCAACTCAACCATACGTATATCTTGGTCTTCTTTGGCAGGGTATAACTTTTTTAAATTTATATTATTTGCTTTACCCATTTTATAGGTCTCTAGAAAATACCATTTAGAATCTATTTTAAAATAATACTCACTCATATATATATATATATATATTGGGCTTTTGTATATAGTTCTTCAAACTTTTCTAACCATTTTCCATGGTCTTTTTCTTTAGCTGTAAACTCGTAAGTATCTTCTATTTCTTCGTTTGTAAAAGGGTCTACAAATTTTTGTCTTGTAGTATCTCCATTAATAGCCCAAGTTAAATACTCACCGCCTAATATTATAGTACCATCTTTTAGTGTTTTATATGAATTGTCAATTACATCAATTTCTTTACCTAAACTTGTAATACGTTTTGTTTGATAAATACTTCTTTCCAGTTTTTGCTCTTTATACCCATACTCTATTATATTTTGATTTTGTTTATCAACTAATATATCTCCTCTAATTTCAAATTTTTCATCAAAGATTTCTATCACTTCATAATTTTCACTTCCCTGATGTTTATGCAGTTCTTGAAAATCATTATGGTTAATTTTGTTTTGTGGATTCATGGTACAACTGCTTAGTGTTAATAAAACAAAAAACATAATTAGGTTCTTCATTATTAATTGTTTTTGACAGGTTTGGTATTTATTTTGCCTATATTATCTCTTTTTATCGCCACCTCTTTTTGTAACTTTTCTTGTATCTTTATGAGGTCTTTGTCTGTAATTCCAAACATCTTTTGCAATTTGGTAAATTCTTCATCATAATAATCTGGGTCATGGTAGATTAAATCTTCATCAAACTCAGGTTTTTTCACAGCAACATTATCTATTTTTTGTTGCCTTTTCTTTGCTAATTCTTCCTTGAGCTTTTTCTGTTTGGCTTCTAATTCCTTAGCTGTAAGTCTCAACTTTTTTTCCATTCTTGCCTTTTCTACATCAAGAAAAGCAGGTTCATGATATAATAGTTCTTTTGCATTTGTATCTTTATGTACATAGGCTTTAATTACGTTTGTGATATAAGCATTGTCGGCAATTGAAGTACTAATTAATATTTTTTTTGCTTTTGCTCCCTCAATATATTTTTCTGCTTTTTCTCGTTTTGCTTCTTCGGTTTTATCTTTATCAGTATACTCGACTCGATAAAACTTTTGGTCGCCTGCTCTTTTAATTCGTTCCCAAATAGTATCATTGCCTAAACTGTCATTAAAGGCCGATGAATTTTTTAATATTTTTTTATTATTAATAAATTCTACAGGGCTGAAGTGGGCATAAAGGTCGGCTATTTGGATACGAGCATAATGGTAAATAACCTTACGAAACCAATAATCTAATTCTTAACTTTTTTGCTTGTCCAAAAAAGTTACAAAAAAAAGACACCTTGCTTTTTCGGTGACCCGCTTTCGATTTGATAGCTAAACTGAAAGAACTCAACTCTTGCTTTGGGCAAGAGCTTCAAACAGCTTTCCGTTTTTAACGCTATACTACATCGAGCGGGTACCCCCACCTGCAAAAGCTATGGAAACCCTCAATGATTTTACTTTTTTTTATTTTTAACCCAGTCCTTATATTCCTCTGTTTCTATAGACTTTTCTTTGTCTATTATCTTATAACCCTCTTTATCTCTTTTATATACGATCAGATTATATCGCCTTTAGGGTAGTGGATGTTTTAAAAATCATAAAATTGTTGCCAACCCTTATGCTACAGAACTTGTACTATCTATATCTGAATCTAATTGTGCTAAATAATTTTCTGGTGAAATAGATAAATATTGTTTTGTTGAAGCAATTTGAGTTTTTATATTGTTCATACCATGTTGTAATATGACATAATCATTAGGTTCATAGGTTTCCATATAATCTATAATATGATTTTGTAACTTAGTGTGACCTGCTTTACTGTCAAAAATATTGGGCATTAACTCTTTATAATAATGGTCTATACTTCCTTTTAAGTTATCAAAATGTTTACCTGCTTTATCAAATAATTCCTCTGCTTTGTTTAACTTTTGCTCTAAACTTTTATTAAATTTATTAATTTGAATATTTAATTGCTCTTTTGCATTCTCTAAATTTTGATTAATTATATTTTGAGTTCTTAGTTTGAAATTTTCAAAATCTTCTTCTAATTGTTTTATAATTTTACGGTATTTTCTTTTTAACTCTTCTGTAAGTTCATTAGCAAGCTCCTTTAATTCTTCAATTTTATTTGCTATTTCATCAATATAATTTTCAATTACAACTATTGCAACTTTTATTGCAACTTTAAAATCTGCATATTCTTTTTTAAGCTTTTCTAATGTGTCTTTTATAAACTTACCAGTAGCCTTCATTCTTTTACGGCTCTCTTCAATTTCTTCTAGGTTTGAAATTTCTGCACCATGAGCATTTAGCCAAGTACGTGTTTCAGCATCCATCCAATCACTCTGAGAAGGATGTATCATATATTTCTTAGCAGTTTCTATAAAATGACTCGAGAGTACTTTTTTTCCTTTAAAAGGCTTGTTATCTTTTAAAGCTTTCAATACATTGCCAATATCCTTTACAGCGATCATTGCCAAATTAGCGGCTAAGGTATGTAATGGATGTTCATGATGGTCTTTTGCCAATTGGCTATGACTGGGGTTGGTACCCACTTCTCTAGATAATTCTGTGTTTTGATAGGCAGCTATTCCTATCGCTACAAGCTCCATAACATCTACCAATATAGATTTTACCAAATTCACAATAGTGACATACAAAGTGTTAATAGCACGTATAATGATGTCTGCAATAAAAGCATATAATATATTTTTTTTTGAGAGATTCGCTATAATAGAAAATAGCATACCTCGGTATTTAATCAATTCTATATAATATTTTAAAATTTTATTATAATCTAGATCTAAACCTGTCTCCTTTCCTGATTTGTTTCTTTCTTTTTGACTTTGTGCTAAATCATTCAACATGTGTAAAATAATCATATCACTAAGGTCTAGCACTAATTTACCATATTTACCACCAAACTCATTATCGCTTAAAATACCTGTAAGTGTTATTTCTTTTGGTTTTAAAGTGCCTTGTAAGACATGCACTAATGAATGTATGGTATCTAACGTAGAAAAATAACTAGAGACCAAAGGTATTTGAGCCGCATAGTTTTTACCTTTATAACTCAATACAGTACCTACCGCTAAATGTGCATCATAGATAATCACCCCATTACTATCTTTTTTAATTGCTTTTGCAAAATAAGTTGTTGATGTTTTGCTATTATTTATAGAAAAATAATAGCCATTTGCATCAAAATCATCTAATTTTTTATATGTGTTTTTAGCACTGCCACTACTAGTGTAATAAGCTTTAATTATTTCTTCTGTGCCTGAACAACTATCACTATCATCATAACTCCTTCTTTGTGCTAAATCATTTTTTACTTTAAAACGTTTACCATTTTTATAATTTTTTAATTCTGGGCTATTAAAATCGACCCAAGGATGCACTGCTATACCTGCTTTAATAATACTAATTTCACAAAAATTAGTGTGGGCAAAAAAATCTTCTACAATATGCAAGCCATTACCCAAATAACGCATGGCATCATTTTGTTTTCTTTTATCTCCACCTGCAGATGCGTATTTTTGATAAAATTTTTTAAATTGACTTTCCATTTCCGCCACCGCGGTGGTTAATCCTTTAGCGTATTTGCCAGTACCTTTACCAATATTTTCCGCCGGTTTATCTCTAATATCTTTGCCACTAGTATTTGGGTTATGATTGCGTATATGCATTTTCATACCAAATTCATCACCTATAGCAGGTTTGGCATTCATGTTACAATAATATAAGTCGTCTTTAATTCCATCAAAAACAGTAACACCCAACGGACTATCTATATGCTCTTCAGGTTTGTACACCCCTAATTCTTCTTGGTCTATACTTTTGTAATGTTTGACAAACAGCCTATAATCTAAAGCAACTTGTGCTGCTTTTAAACCTAAATCTATTAGGGTATCTTCTATAATCTCTTTCACCTTACTATCTGGCAAACCAGTTTTTTTTGGCTCTACCCAATCTCTAGCCGGTCCACCTACAGCTTTTGGATTAGAATTGTCTTCGGTAATTTTGCGCATTTCAGAAGCTGCTAATAATTCTACCACACGCGTAAATCCTTTTCTAGAAAGCATAGACAAACCAAAACCATCTAAAAAGGTTGCATCAGGATTTACACTTTCTACCTTACTTTTTTCTTCAGGAGTTAAATAGTTAAACATGGGGTTAATAAGCTGACTCATATCTCGCATATAATTGCCTATATAGAGATGACTGAGTTCTTTTTCATCCAAAATTATATCTTTACCTTTATTACCGCCCAATGCTTTTTTTTCTAGCCCAAAATGCCCATATTGTTCTAAAAGGAGATTGCCTTCGCCTGCACTAAAAAATTCTTCGCCATCGAGTTCTTTGTTTAGGTCTTGAAATTCTTGTTGAAACTCAGTAAAGTCTAATATCAGTTCGGTTTTGGCACCATCAATATAAGCATCAGCAAAGTGCAATTTTTTATCTGTAAGAAAATTAAAATTGATTAAAAAATATTTTTTGAATGTAGCTCCTTCATCGCCTTTAGTATCGCCTTGTACTAAGCTATAGGTAAAACGCAACAAATTATCTAGATAATGCCCATATTCTTCTAATAAACCACTTAATAATTTAGATTTTGCCAAAGCAATGCTTTCTTTTTTTTCTTTGCCACTGGTATTCTTGTCTCCTTCAACTGCTTGAAGTACCCATTTTTCGTTTATACGAATAATTGGGTCTGTAATTTTTTCTTTTTTAGGATCTGGAAAAGAAGCGATAAGGTTTGTAGCTCTTTTTACCACTTCTATGTTAGGATTGAGCAGTTTTTTTTCGCTCATATCTTTATACAAATCTTGAAATGCTTTTACCGGGATATTATTATTAAAAAACAGTTTAAGAAACAAATAGAAAGTACTCCCTGCCCATTCTTTAGCTAATTCTTGTACTTGCTCCATAGCATAGGTACTCTTTAACTCAACAGTTTTAGATTTAATGATTTTTTCAGGTTCATCTGGTATTACAACCTGGGTTGGCCCTTCAATAGTAGCTGTTGCTAAACCAGCATCTTGTATGGTAGCACCACCTGCTGTTTTGGCATCAACAAAAGTAAGTGGGCTATCATTAAGCAATACACCATCTGTAAATTCTATAGGGGCATCTGCACCAATACTATTATGTACCAAAACACTATCTAGGGTAGCAATAGGCACGCCGTTAAGTGTGGCGGTTGAATTTGGTACTTTTTTTACGATACCTGCAGAGGTAGGGTAATTTTCTAAAGCTATTTTTTTCTTCATAATACTATAAGGTTAATACTCCTGAGTATAAGCATATCCAAAATTTAATATGCTTGTTCGACGATAGCCAGGTTTATGTTCAAAATAGTCTGAAGATTCATCAAAGTAAAAATGTAAAAATGTTGTAAATCTTTCAGGTTCTTTTTTAAACTCCGGGTCACAATAATTATTTCCATATCCTATAATTTGATCTAAGATATCACCTAAAAAAGTTCTAAATAAGGATAAACCTTGTTCTTTTCGATAAGTATTTATTTCTTCTAGTGTACTATTAGCATGTACCAACTGCCCATCTATAAGCATATAACCTTTTAATACGGGTGAGGCATGTGCAATAGAGTCTATTCTGTTATTTCTATGTGTTGCCCCAATATCTATATTGTGTTGATAAGATGGGCTATGGCTTAAACGGATGGAGAGTCTGTAAACAAACCTATTAATAGTATCTTCATAACTTTTATTTTTCCATTGAAAAGAAAGTGGAACATCTTTATAGAATCCTATTTCATTTGCAGTATAATTCTTCCCAAATATTTTTTCAAAATTATGTAAACTATCCAATCTTACTTGCTGGTCATTATAATATAATTTACATAGTTTAACCTTAAAACGGTGTTTTTGGGCTTTGTAGGCTTGTAAGGCACTGTCTTGCTTACTAATACTATTGGTTGCAGATTGTTTATGGGTAACTGCTAACTGTTTACGAGTACAGGTTGAAGCAAATAGTATAGGTAATAATATGTAGATTAGATATTTCATGTAAATGTTAATTAGTTAAGCATTTTCTCTCCTTGGAAATGTAAAATAACCTCCAATAACAATAAATGTAATAAAAAGCACACTATACTGTGTTATATTTTTGGCAGCATGTAATGCTATAACTACAGCACAAATAAATAATGCCTGACCAAACCATAATAAAATATCATTTCGAGTGATTTTTTTAGTCATAAAATCTGTTAACATATCACCTAACTCTTTAAATGAATTTAAATTCAAAGCTGATACTATTATTTTTCTATTATTATAAATGTGTCTAATAGTTTGTATAGTAAGACTTGCAATAATTGTTATTAAAAATTGTTTCATAATTCGTCTTTTTTTTTTGGTATTAATATTTTACGGCAACTTAATCTTATTTTTCTGACCTGATACCTCTGTAAGTTTTGAACTAAATTTTGCTTTTTTACTTGCTTTTAGATCGATTTCATTTTTAGCAGCACCAAATATATCGTTTGCTTTAGTTTCATGAGTATCTTTAGCTTTAGTTAAAATATTTTCTGCATTTGTCGTAATTATTTTTGAAGCTTCAATATTTATATTTTCTTCTGTTGAAGCTATACTAAAATCTTTACCTGCGGTTTGTTTGATAGTCTCTATCGCATTTAATTTAATATTCTTCGCATTAAACGTCATGGTTTCATTAGCAGAGACTTCAATATTATTATTTGCAGTATCGATAAAAATGGTGTTGTTATTTTTGTCAATTATAGTTATACTTTCACCGTCCTTGGTATCATTTAACTCAATAACATGCCCGCTCCTGGTCTTTATCGCCTTAATATTATTATCAGGATCTGCAAAAGAGCTATTGGCTGTTTTATTAAATCCGGCACTCAGTACAAAAGGTCTTTCTGCATTACCGCCTTCAAAACCTATCAATACCTCTTCTCCTTTTTCAGGGATAAAATAAAATCCTTTATCAGCTCCGGCATAAGGTGTTACCATTTTGATCCATGGTGTAGTGCTGTCACCATCTTTTTGTTGCCAGGGAAATTGTACTTTTATCCTACCTAAACCATCAGGATCTGCATTGTCTTTAACTATAGCACGTTGACTTTCTGCTCTAGGAAAATTAAAGGCATTGCTGTAGGCCGGATAGGCAGTACCCTCGGGTACACCCTCAAAACTATTAATATAATTACCGGAACTGCCAAATCTATGTACAATCTTAGTAATCATATAACTGCCATAAGTATCTTTTTTGGATTCATCTATAAAATTAAAGCCCTGTATTTTTAAAGTATCTGCCAATCTTAATTGATATAAGATAGAAGTACCTATAGCCCTTAGCATATTAGAGGTTTTACCTAAGGTATGTGCCTTGGTGGCTTGATCTATACCTTGCTGACTGCTAAACTCAGGTTGGCCATGTACCCAATGATAATAACCTTGGGTATTGTACAAGGTATCAGAACCTTGTTTTACGGTTTGTATATAGGGATGATTGGCAGAAGGGCTAGAACTACCGGACTGCCCCTCAAAAGGAGTATTATGAACCCAATCATGTTGATTGACACTAAAGCCTTGTTCTTGTAAAGAGCCATGTAAACCAAAAGTTCTTAATTCTTTACCATAAAAGCCTTCAACAGTTTTTTCTCCAATTCTACCCACACAAAGTTCTTTGCCATTATTGTATAACCATTTGCCATAGCGAGAACACATACGATGAACAAAAGCATAATCACTTTCATTATACTGTACGGTATAGGGTAGGGTAGTACCCATTTGATGTCCAAAATTCTTTTGTAATGTACTATGGTCTTTAATAGCTCCGGAGATAACATCTTGCAGGGTGTTACCTTGTTCAAAACTCATACAATCAAAACGATGAGATAGCAACACATCAGGACTAAAACCACTGATAATGATAGTACCTGTAGCGGCATCAGTTTTTTGCAATTGTACGTCATTAATCAAACCGACAAACTCTAAGGTATCTTGATAAGAAATACTCATTTTTTTACCAATATAAGTAATGGTCTGATCCATTAAAGCAGCCCCATAGCCTTCTTTAGCACTGGTGGCAAAGCTAACAGCAAACTGATTATGAGTTCCCATAATTTGGGTAATTTCAACTTGAAAGGTGGCATCTGCTAATACTTCTGAACCGTCTATAAATAGTTTAGATAAATTTTTAGCCATAGCAATTGTTTTTTTTGGTTAATCGATAATTTTATACTGATTATTAATCAATAATTTAACTATTGCCATTGCAAAATAATGGCAGCAAAAATAGGAGAGAGAAATTAAATTATTGTCTAGCAATCAATTATAATAACGAATATAGCATTTTTATTTTAAAAATGTTAATTTTAAACTAATAATATGCCATTTTCACAGCGTTTCATATCTAAAACGTATTTTTGCAAACGGTTTTGAAAATTGAACTCATACTGAAGGAAATAGAAGGTTGAAGCAAGAACGACCACAGTTGAGGGAATCTTATTTTTAAAGACTAAAAACTAAAGACCAAAGAATACTTTATGCGAACAAAATCTAATAAGAAAAATAAAATTAATGTAATTACTTTGGGTTGTTCCAAAAATATATACGACTCTGAAGTGTTAATGGGGCAATTACAAGCCAATGGTAAGGAAGTAGTACACGAAGAAGATCCCGAGGTTTCAGGAGATGAGGGTAATATTGTGGTCATTAATACTTGTGGGTTTATAGGTAAAGCAAAGGAAGAATCTGTAAATACGATTTTACATTATGCTCATAAAAAAGAAAGAGGAGAAATAGATAAGGTTTTTGTAACTGGTTGTTTAAGCGAACGCTATAAACCTGATCTGGAAAAAGAAATTCCAGATGTTGATGCTTATTTTGGCACACATGATCTGCCAAATTTATTAAAAGTGCTAGAAGCCGATTATAAACATGAACTCATTGGTGAACGATTGACAACCACACCTAAACATTACGCTTATTTAAAAATTGCAGAGGGTTGCGATAGGCCTTGTTCTTTTTGTGCTATCCCTTTAATGAGAGGTAAACACAAATCTACACCTATTGAAAATTTAGTGAAGGAAGCTCAATATTTAGCGGAAAAAGGGATTAAAGAATTGATTTTAATTGCACAAGATCTTACCTATTACGGACTAGATATATATAAAAAGAGAGCTTTGGCAGATTTGTTAGACGCCTTGGTTAAAGTGGAGGGTATTGAATGGATCCGTTTGCATTATGCTTTTCCAACGGGCTTTCCTTTAGATGTGCTGGAAATAATGAATAAAGAGCCTAAAATTTGCAATTATTTAGATATTCCTTTACAACATATCAATACAAAAATTTTAACATCTATGCGTCGTGGTACTACACGTGAGAAAACTAATAAATTGTTGACACAGTTTAGGGCAGCTGTCCCCAATATGGCCATTAGAACTACGTTGATTGTGGGTTATCCTGGAGAAACACAAGAAATTTTTGAAGAGCTTAAAAACTGGGTAATCGCTACACGATTTGATAGACTGGGAGCTTTTGCGTATTCGCATGAAGAAAACACGTATGCAGCTACCTTAATAGACGATGTTCCGGAAGAAGTAAAAGAGCAACGTGTATCAGAAATTATGGAGATACAAAGTCAGATTTCTTTTGAGTTGAATCAAGAAAAGATTGGTAAGATATTTAATTGTATTTTTGATAGAAAGGAAGGGAACTACTTTTTTGGTAGAACCGAGTTTGATTCGCCCGATGTTGATAATGATGTGCTTATTGATGCTACTAAACATTATGTGCAATTAGGGCAATTTGTAAAGGTAAAAATTATGGATGCAGGCGATTTTGATCTGCAGGGAGAACCAGTTTAAAATGAGAATATGATGCATAAACAAGATTCCTGTAATACAACGAGTGAAGAAATATCTTCTTGTAGTTTGACTGATGAAGGTTGTAAAACCAGTAATAACACCAAAAACTTAGGTGAATATTGGTGTGCAATTTATACAAATGCAGATGTTACTAAATTGGGTTGGTATGAATATGAATCGACACCAAGTTTAAATTTAATAGAAAAATCTAAGGTAGCTAAAGATGCATTGATTTTGACCGTAGGAGCAGGTTCAACAACATTGATTGATAGTTTGTTAGAGAAAAAATATACCAATTTAATGGCCAATGATATTAGTAGCTGTGCCTTAAATACCATTAAAAATAGAATTGGAGAAAAACAGGATAATGTAAGTTGGATTGTTGATGATTTGGTCAATCCTTCATCGCTAAAAAATATTGCTAAAGTTGATGTTTGGAATGATAGAGCTGTATTGCATTTTTTTATTGAGGATAAAGATCAAGATGCTTATTTTAAATTGCTAGATGATAAAGTTAAAACGAATGGTCATGTAATTTTGGCGGTTTTTAATTTAGAAAGTGCAACCATGTGTAGTGGTTTACCGGTAAAAAGATATGATGAGAAAATGCTTCAAGAAAAGTTGGGATCTGCTTATTTGTTGAAAGATAGTTTTAATTATATGTATACTATGCCCAATGGAGAGGATCGAAATTATGTATATACCTTATTTCAAAAAACCTGTTGATCGTTGAAAAAGAATACCATACCATATAAAGACACAGGATATTTTTCAAAAACAATATGCGATTATTTAGATAGTCATAAAAGTATTGATCCATATTTCAACAATTATCCGGATTTTAAGGGCTTCAAAAAGCAAATTGAATTAAAACGTGGTTCTGAACTTGTTTCAACATCACACAGAAAAATTCTTGTAAAAGCTCTAGAAGATCAATATAAAAAACTAAATACCTCCAACAAAACAAAACAAAACATTCAATCGCTTTTAAGTGAAAATAGCTTTACCATAACTACCGGTCATCAGTTGAATTTGTTTACAGGGCCCTTGTATTTTCTATACAAAATAATAGGTACCATTAATTTGTGTAAACAACTAAAAAAAGAAAACCCTAATCGTGATTTTGTACCAGTGTATTGGATGGCTACTGAAGATCATGATTTTGATGAAATTAATTATTTTAATTTTAAAGGTAGAAAAGTTAGATGGAAAAGAGAGGGTAATGGTGCTGTTGGGCGTTTGTCTACTGAGGGAATGGATGCGGTTTTAAAGGTGTTTGCTAAGGAGTTGGGTACTTCTAAAAATGCAGATAGATTGATTACCCTATTTAAGAAGGCCTATGTTGAACATAATAATTTAACCGATGCTACCCGATATCTGGTCAATGAAATATTTAAAGAATATGGATTGGTTATTATAGATGGTGACCATAAGGAATTAAAAGAGCAATTTATTCCGTTTGTTGAGGATGAATTATGTAATCAAACTAGTTTTAAAAAGGTTTCAGAAACTGTCGAAGAACTTGAGAAACACTATAAAATTCAGGTAAATCCCCGTGAAATAAATTTATTTTACTTGACAGATGATCTGCGTGAACGCATTGTTTTGGAAGATGGTGTTTATAAAGTGAATAATACCAATATTTCTTGGAGTCAGCAAGAAATACTAAAACACCTCTATGAGATGCCTGAAAGGTTTTCACCTAATGTAATTATGCGTCCACTTTATCAGGAAGTTATATTACCTAATTTATGCTATATTGGTGGAGGTGGGGAATTGGCTTATTGGTTAGAATTAAAGCGTTATTTTGAAACAGTAAATGTACTTTTTCCAATACTTTTATTGCGTAATTCTGTGTTGTTAATTAATGAAAAACAACTTGAAAAAGCCGAAAAATTAAATCTGTCTATTGACGAATTGTTTTTAGAGCAGCATCAGCTGGTCAATAAAAAAATTAAAGAAGTATCCACAATTGAAATTGATTTTTCTAAACAACGTACTTTTTTACAAGAGCAGTTTGTTTCTTTAAGAAAAATAGCTTCACTTACAGACAAATCGTTTATAGGTGCTGTAAAAGCTCAAGAAACAAAACAGTTAAAAGGATTAGATAATTTAGAAAAACGTTTGCTTAAGGCTGAAAAACGTAAGCATATTGACATTGCTGAACGGATCAAACTGTTGCAAGACGAACTATTTCCTAATCAAAGTCTAGAGGAACGTCAAGGCAATTTTTCTGAATATTATTTGGAGTATGGTACTACTTTGATTCCTAAATTAATGGAAAATTTAGATCCATTACAAGGAGCGTTTTCAATTATACAAATATAAATTTTATGGCAAATCCTAGCGGTTTACATCCTAAAAATAAGCATAAAAAAAAATATGATTTTTCTATACTTTTTGACGCTCATCCCACTTTAAAAGAATTTGTTTTTACAAACGATTATAATACAAAAACCATAGATTTTGCAAATCCAAAGGCAGTTAAAGAACTGAACAGAGCTTTGTTATTTACGTATTATAATTTGGGGTATTGGGAGTTTCCTGATAGTAATTTATGTCCGCCCATTCCAGGACGTGTTGATTATATACATTATGTAAAAGATTTATTGAAGCAATCTAATATTAAGAATGTAAGTATACTAGATATTGGTACAGGTGCTAGTTGTATCTATGCTATTTTAGGAAATGCCGAATATGGCTGGAAATTTGTTGCAGCAGATATTGATAAAAAATCCTTAGAATACGCTAAGCAAATAATAGTAAAAAATGGATTGGATAGCCAAATTAGCTTGCGTTATCAAAAAAACAAGAATCACATATTCAATGGTATTTTAAAATATAATGATAAGTTTTCTGTAACAATATGCAATCCTCCTTTTTACAATTCTATAGCCGATGCCAAACAGGAAAATAAAAGAAAGAATAAAGGTCTAGATACTGGTGCTACACAAAGAAATTTTGCAGGTGTTGAAAATGAACTTTGCTACAGAGGTGGCGAAAAAGCATTTTTACATACTTATCTATATGAAAGCTCACAATTTAAAAAACAGTGTTTTTGGTATACCACATTGGTTTCTAAAAAAGAAAATGTTAAGCCTATGTATACTTCTTTAGAAAAGTTGGGGGCAACGGTTATCAAAACAATACCAATGCATCAAGGTAATAAAATAACACGAATTGTTGCTTGGACGTTTTTAGATGAAAAAGAACAAAAAAAATGGGGTTTTTAATAGCATAAAAATGCGAACTCTTGAGCTTACCTTTTAACTAATTCAAATCAGAGTATTATTACCTATATCTATTTTTAGCCTCTAACTACAACCTTTTGAGTGTACTCATGCAGTGTCTGTTTAATGATTTTAGTTTCTGCTCATTTTAGGCTATAGTGGTTTGAAATGTATAAAATAAATGAGTAGAAATATACTTATGTAAATTTTCATTATTTAAAGAATGGGAATTAAATGGACTAATTTTAAGCGAATTAATTATACCAAGCCACAAATTTTTAAAGCCAATTCATAGGCGGCGGCTCTAAAAAAAGTATTGTATTTGTATAAATCCGTTGGTGGAATCCAAAGCAGTTGTTCAAATTCATCGTCTTGAGGAACAAAATCCATGGTATAGTTAAACTTAACTTTAACAATATTTAATTCTTGACTCAGATAAATATATCGATCTTCGTCAGGATACACATAACTTACCTTCTCAGTATAACTTTGCAAAATATCATTGTCTGTTATAACAATATCTAGTTCTTCCTTCAATTCGCGTTTAATTCCGCTAATAAAATCTTCACCGGTATTTAATCCCCCTTGAGGGAATTTATAACCACCATCTCTAGGAGAAGAGCCTATTAATACTTCATTATTCTGATTTACAATAACAGCCATTACAGCTTTTCTAACTTTTTGTTTCATTAAAAAAGTTTTTTCAAATTTAAACAGAAAATATGTTTTTTACTTTTTTCTGGAAATAAACTTGAGGCTTTTCAGTATAATCTTTGGTAAGTTTAACAACATCATCAATTAATAAGTTGATGGCAAAGATGAGTTTTTTTTGATTAGACAATACTTCTTCGGATGCTAAATAAGTATTGATCAAAAATGGATAATAAGTATTTAAATTTTTAAAATAATCTGATCTTAAGGAATCATCATTAACAATAACTTCATTATTAATTTTTGTAAAAACTTTAAATTTAGCAGCATCAATAGTTGACATATGTGTCAAATCGCAAAATAAATTTATTTTATGACTAAATGTAAATTTATTATTAGCAATAAGCGTGTTAATGGTTTTCACCTCATTTACTTCTAATTTTTTTAAAAAATACTTTAGAATTATATCTTCTATAATATTAGTATTTTCAACAACTTTTTTTTCTAATTTAGAAATCATAGCATAGCAAACTTTAGAGTATTAAATACTCAGATTAATATAATTGAGAGAAATTAAGTTGAATTAGTTAGCAATTTTCTAATCGAAGCAAATATAATACATAATTATGTAAAATATAGGAGAAGTTTATGTTTTACAGGTTTTTTCCAATAAATGGTATATTTTTTCTTGTTTTTAGTAAAATAATGAAAGACAGTATAAATATTACTAAAGCCATATAGAAAAGCGTACCACCATCTTCGTTTATTTCTATACCTAATTGGGTTAAATGTGCTAGTATAGCACCTGAAATAAGCCCTAATGTTAAAATGGAACCCAACCAAATGGTTTTTGGTATAAGTATAAAAATTGCTGCTATCAATTCTAAAATACCAATACCAATTCTGCCATACGGTTCTAAGCCAAGTGTGCTAAAAATGTAGACACTGTCAGGATGGGCACTAAATTTGAAACGTAATGTTTGTACTAAAATTACCGCTACTATTATTCTTAAAACCAATAGAATTTTATCATGCATAATATTTGATTTTCAATTGTTAGTCGATGTTTTTCGATAAATTATACATGGCTAATTTAAATAATTTGTAAACATTTAGAAAATCGTCCTTAGACTTTAAGAATTATATTTTATTTTTGCGGATGCAAGAAAAGGTACTTATTTTAGATTTCGGATCGCAGTTTACACAATTAATAGCACGTCGCATTAGAGAACTCAATATTTATTGTGAAATACATCCCTATAACAGCAATAAATTTAATATAGATCATTATAAGGCAGTGATATTATCGGGAAGCCCATGTTCGGTAAATTCAGATGATGCTCCGCAACCGGATTTGTCAAAAATTAAAGGTATAAAACCATTATTGGGAATTTGTTATGGAGCTCAATATCTGGTTCATTTTTTTGGAGGTAAGGTTGGGGCATCAAGAACCAGAGAATATGGTAGGGCAAAACTTACACATATAAACAATCATAAAGGCTTATTTAATAATATTAGTGAAGGCAGTCAAGTTTGGATGAGCCATTCTGATACTATTATAGAAATGCCTGATCATTATAAAAATATTGCAAGTACTGAAGATGTTAGTAATGCAGCGTTTAAAATTGATGATGAAGACACCTTTGCCATTCAATTTCATCCAGAAGTGTATCACACTACTGATGGTAGACAATTATTGGAGAATTTTTTAGTAAATATTGCTAAAGTTGAGCAGAACTGGACTCCGGATTCTTTTGTGGAGTCAACTGTTGAACAATTAAAGAAAAAAATAGGGAATGATAAAGTAGTATTAGGCCTTTCCGGAGGTGTAGATTCTACAGTTGCGGCCGTACTATTAGATAAAGCTATAGGAAAAAACCTCTATTGTATATTTGTAAATAATGGTTTGCTAAGGAAGAATGAGTTTGATGAGGTTTTAGATCAATATGAGCATATGGGGCTTAATGTGAAAGGTGTAGATGCTTCGGCACGTTTTTTGAAAGCTCTGAAAGGCATATCAGAACCAGAACTAAAACGCAAAGCTATAGGTAATACATTTATTGATGTTTTTGATGATGAAGCCCATCATATTGAAGATGTAAAATGGTTGGCACAAGGCACTATTTATCCTGATGTTATTGAGTCTGTTTCCGTTACTGGAGGACCTTCAGCGACGATAAAAAGCCACCATAATGTTGGAGGATTGCCGGATTATATGAAATTAAAAGTGGTAGAACCATTGCGAATGATTTTTAAAGATGAGGTGAGAAGGGTAGGGAAATCATTAGAAATAGATAGTAGTTTGTTAGGCAGGCATCCATTTCCAGGACCAGGATTAGGCATTCGAATTTTAGGAGATGTTACCGCTGAAAAAGTGAGGATATTGCAAGATGTAGATGCTATTTTTATTGAAGGATTAAAAAAATGGGATCTGTACAATGAAGTTTGGCAAGCGGGTGTAATGTTATTACCTGTAAATTCGGTCGGCGTGATGGGAGATGAACGAACTTATGAAAAAGTTGTAGCTTTGCGAGCTGTATCATCAACGGATGGAATGACCGCAGATTGGGTAAATTTACCCTATGAATTTTTGCAAGAAATTTCAAATAAAATTATAAATGGAGTAAAAGGTGTGAATAGAGTGGTGTATGATATTAGTTCTAAACCACCGGCAACAATTGAGTGGGAGTAATTATTTTAGATTGTCTGGATCAATTAAAAAAGTTAGGCAATCCATAAAGAATCCTTAAAAAAATTTTTAAAGATGAGTAAAATAAAATTAACGGTATTATTGTTTTTTTTAATCCTTGTGAGTGTTTTTTCACAAGAGAAGCCTTATGAAACTTATCAGGTTAAGAAGGGAGAAACTATATTTAGCATATCAAAACGATTTCAAACTACACCTCAGGGTTTATTAAAATTAAATCCCGATGTAGGTGAAGATAAAGTCATTTCTGAAGATCAAATATTAATTGTTCCTAATTTGAAATTTTCTATTGAACCCAATATAGATAAAGGTGATTATGTGGAAGAGGGATTTCTTTATCATAAGGTCTTGGTAAAAGAAAATTATTTTAGGTTAAGGAAAAAATATGGAGTGTCTAAACGTGTCTTAAGGAAACATAATATGGCCTTAAGAATGGATGATTTACAAGCCGGACAAGTAATAAAAATTCCAGTAAAAAATGGATATAATACGGAAGTTAAACAGGTAAGTATTCAAGATGATAAAACAAAACCTTATTTAGTTAAAGCAACAGAAACAAAATATATGATAGCTAGGCGTTATGGTATTGAGGTTGAAGATTTAGAAGAATTGAACCCGGAAATAAAAGAAGGTTTAAAAGCAGAAACTATTATTAATGTTCCTAATAGAAGAGAAATACCTGATGTAACAGAGAATCAAATACTGTATCAAATTGGAAAAGGAGAGACTTTATTCAGTTTAAGTCAAAAATTTAATATATCTCAAGGGCAGTTGTTAGCATATAACCCTGAACTAAACGAGGGTGTTAAAGAAGGTGCTATTGTAAAGATTCCTAAGGTGAGTTCTGTGGCTAATAATTTGGTATTTGAACCAAATATTCAGCCAAATAAACAAATAAAAGTAGCTATTATGTTGCCTTTTATGGGTGGAAACACTATTAATTTTGATGAAGATAAAACGTCATCAAGAAACTTAACAAGAACATTAAACATTGTAACCGATTTCTATTTAGGCGCTGAAATTGCATTAGATTCTTTAAAAAAGCAAGGTTTATCTATTTCTGCTAAAGTGTTTGATACCAAGAATAGTTTAACTACTATGGCTACCTTATTAAAAACAAATCAATTTGATGATGTTGACGTTATTGTTGGCCCTATGTTTTTGCAAAATGTTAAATATACGGCTCAAAGCTTGAGTGCTGCAAACACGGTAATTGTTTCTCCGGTTTCGGCAAAAGATCATACTGTATTTGCTTCTAAAAATACTGTTCAAGATGCTCCTACAGTAGATGAGTTGTCTGAAAAAGTAATTAGCTATATTATAGAAAATTATAAGCATCAGAATTTGGTGGTTATAACGGATGATTTAAAAGAAAATGAATTGAAATATAACAAAACTATTGCTGCACTAAATAAGCTAGATTCTCTTAGTAAAGTAAGAGTGTTAAAACCTGAGAAGGGTTATATTAAACCTGATTTATTCAAAAAAAATATACTTGATAAAAAGGAAAATTGGATTGTATTATTAACTGATGATCATTCTATAACTAATGATGTTGTTCAGAATTTAGGAGTGTTACCTGAAAAAATAGATGCAACACTTTTTGCATCACAGTATAATGGTAATTTTGAAAAAGTACAGAACCAACATTTAGCCAGAGTTAATTTTCATTTTCCTACCACTAGTTTTATTGATTATGAAGATGAAAAGACGCAATTATTTATGAAAAAATATAAAGCTAAGAATTATGTTGAGCCTTCTGAATATGCATTTAAAGGATTTGATATTACTTATGACGCTCTTATTCGTTTAGCTTCGTATAGTATGACTGACAGTGCATTTTCCGGTGGTGTTTCTGAAAGGACTTCTTGTAAATTTTTATATTCAAAAAATCCTGAGAAAGGGTTTCAAAATAAGGGTGTTTTTATAGTGAAATATGATGGATTGAATTTGGTTAATGTAGAAAAAGAAAAACCGCAAGTTCTAGAAAAATAATTATTGGATTAATCTTTAGTATTCTTTATTGGTATTCTATACTATTTTTTGAAAATAATACTTTTAGAATAAAAATTAAAACTTAGTAATGTTCTATTGAATTCTTTTGTATATTTGCACCCCAATAAAAAACAGAAGTATATGAAAGGAGGTGCAACAGTATGCTAATAATTCCAGTAAAAGATGGTGAGAATATAGATAGAGCTTTGAAACGCTTTAAGAGAAAGTTTGATAGAACTAAAACTATGAAGCAGCTGCGTGAACGTAAACATTTCACTAAGCCTTCTATGGCTAAAAGAGCTCAAAATCAAAAAGCTCAATATGTTCAAAATATGAGAACCGAAGAAGAACTCGGTTAATTGAATATTTATTCCTTATATTTAAGCGGTAAGTATTTCTTAAAAATAAGTTAAACCGTTAGTATAACATCTACAGTTTTTGTAGTTTTGTTTACTAACGGTTTTTTTATGTTGATATCATATTTCATAGATTATCTTTCTTCTGAAAAAAAATATTCAATACATACTATTAAAGCTTATCAAGGCGATTTAAAATCTTTCCAATCATTTTATTTTAGCGTTTATAACACTGAAGATCTTTTAGAGGTTAACTATAGCCAAGTTAGATCTTGGATAGTTGAATTGGTCAATAGTAAAATTTCTAATCGCTCTATCAACAGAAAAATTAGTAGTTTAAAATCTTTCTATAAATTTTTAGTTAAGACAAAACAATTAAAAGAATCACCTATATTAAACCATCAAGCTTTAAAAGTATCAAGAAAAGTACAAGTACCATTTTCTCAAGTTGAAATAGAAACAGTGATAGAAAACTTAAATAATGGGAATGATTTTGAATCTGTTAGAAATAAACTAATAGTTGAATTGTTGTATTCTACAGGTATGAGACGATCAGAACTTATAGCATTAAAAACTATTTCGATAAATATTATTAATGCTACAATTAAAGTATTGGGTAAAAGAAATAAAGAAAGATATATACCTTTATTGAATTCGGTTGAGCATACTTTAAAGGCGTATATGATAGAAAGAAATAAATTAGAATTCAATAGTGAATATCTTTTTATAACCAAAAAAGGAAATAAAATTTATCCAAATCTTGTTTATAGAATAATAAATGACTATTTTGTTGAGGTATCTTCAAAAGTTAAGAAAAGTCCGCATGTAATTCGGCATTCTTTTGCTACGCATTTGTTAAATGAAGGTGCCGATTTAAATTCTGTTAAAGAATTACTTGGTCACTCAAGTTTAGCTTCAACTCAAATTTATACACATAGTAGTTTGAGTGAATTAAAAAAAATATATAACCAGGCTCATCCTAGGAGCTCTAAAATCTAATGTATATGAAATGAGCCATATTTTCGAACATTTTGTAATGCTACCATTTTTTTTGGCGAATTACATATGACTTATTAAAAACAATTAAATATAAACATATGAAAGTAAATATTCAGTCAGTAAATTTCAATATCGATAAAGGTCTAATAGATTTTACACAAAATAAAGCAGATAATTTAGAAAAATATTATGATAAAATAATCGGAATTGATGCTTATTTGAAACTTCAAAACACAAGTGAAAAAGAAAATAAAATTGCCGAATTAAGATTATTAATACCGGGAGATGAATTTATTGTAAAAAAACAATGCAAGTCTTTTGAAGAAGCTGTAGATACGGCGATAGAATCTTTAAAAAGACAGTTGCGAAAAAAGAAAGAAAAACAAAGAACACATCAAGTTTAATATTGTAAAAAAAAATAGACATAAAAGTTTTGTAAAAAAAATAAAACTTTATACATTTGCAAACCGTTAGAAAAAGCGGTTTGTTTTTTTATAAATAATGCCGATGTAGCTCAGCTGGCTAGAGCAGCTGATTTGTAATCAGCAGGTCGTGGGTTCGAGTCCCTCCATCGGCTCATTAGATTGAAAGGTTTAGGATTTAAAACAAGACTTGTTTTAAAAAGAAATGGGACGAGAAGTTTATCCTGAACGAAGTTGAAGGGAGTCCCTCCATCGGCTCAGTTCTTTGAATAAAAAAATGTTGGGGAGATACTCAAGCGGCCAACGAGGACAGACTGTAACTCTGTTGGGAAACCTTCGCAGGTTCGAATCCTGCTCTCCCCACTTATAATTTTATTTGTGAGGATGTCAAAAGCTCGCTTTTGTAAAGAAGAACAAATAAAATTATATGTTCGGGGTCACCCGAACAGGATCACCGAGCGAGAGTGAGGTAATCCTTTGAATAGGAAGTGAGGATGTCAAAAGCTCGCTTTTGTAAAGAAGAACAAATAAAATTATATGTTCGGGGTCACCCGAACAGGATCACCGAGCGAGAGTGAGGTAATCCTTTGAATAGGAAGTGAGGATGTCAAAAGCTCGCTTTTGTAAAGAAGAACAAATAAAATTATATGTTCGGGGTCACCCGAACAGGATCACCGAGCGAGAGTGAGGTAATCCTTTGAATAGGAAGTGAGGATGTCAAAAGCTCGCTTTTGTAAAGGCTGACAAATAAAATTATATGTTCGGGGTCACCCGAACAGGATCACTGAGCGAGAGCGAGGTAATGTTAGAATCTTGAAATATTGAAAACACCATCAATAATAATTCAGAATGATGAATTATGAATTGAAAATGCGAGAGTAGCTCATTTGGTAGTCCGCCTCCGGCGGATCCAAGTTGAATAGAATAATGGAAATTGTTCATCTTTTGCGATAAGTTCTTTAAAATAGAAAATAATAGATTTTAATCTATAGAATGCGAGAGTAGCTCAGTTGGTAGAGCGTCAGCCTTCCAAGCTGAATGTCGCCGGTTCGAACCCGGTCTCTCGCTCAAAGGTAAATTGCGGGAGTAGCTCAATTTGTAGAGTGTCAGCCTTCCAAGTTGAAGGTTATCAGTTCAAGTCTGGTATCCTGCTCATATTTTTGCAATATAGTAATTGGTATACTATAGAAGGTGATGAAGGTGAGTGCCAGAGAAAAATACAGGTGGGTTTGCAAAATTGATTTAAATTTTGTTTTGCACTTTTGCCGGTGTAGCTCAGAGGTAGAGCGTTTCCTTGGTAAGGAAGAGGTCACGGGTTCAATTCCCGTCATTGGCTCAAAAAAAATAATGTTTTAGCCATTGGGTGTACTAGGCTTGAGTGTTAGGAAAAATTGGAGTCACGATTTCTCTCAAAATATGGAATGGTCATTGACTCATATTAGTATAGAATAAGATTGAACTAAATATATATAACTAAGAATTAAAAAATTAAATAATCATGGCAAAAGAACATTTTGACCGCTCCAAACCACATTTAAACATTGGGACAATTGGTCACGTAGATCACGGAAAAACAACTTTAACCGCTGCTATTACAACTGTATTGGCAAAGAAAGGTCTTTCTGAAGTAAAGGATTTTGATCAAATTGATAATGCTCCAGAAGAAAAAGAAAGAGGTATTACAATTAATACTTCTCACGTTGAATACCAAACTGCTAATCGTCACTATGCACACGTAGACTGTCCAGGTCACGCGGATTATGTGAAGAATATGGTAACTGGTGCTGCTCAAATGGATGGTGCAATTTTAGTTGTTGCTGCTACTGATGGGCCAATGCCTCAAACTCGTGAACATATCCTTTTAGGTCGCCAAGTTGGTATTCCTAGAATGGTTGTATTTATGAATAAAGTAGATATGGTTGATGATGAGGAATTATTAGAATTGGTAGAGATGGAAATTAGAGAGTTATTAGATTTCTATGAATATGATGGTGATAATACACCTGTAATTGCTGGTTCTGCTTTAGGTGGATTGAATGGTGAGCAAAAATGGGAAGATTCTATCATGGAATTAATGGATGCTGTTGATTCATGGATTGAATTGCCTAAGCGTGATGTAGATAAACCTTTTTTAATGCCTGTTGAAGATGTATTCTCAATTACTGGCCGTGGTACTGTTGCAACTGGTCGTATAGAAACTGGTGTTGCCAATACTGGTGATGCAGTCGATATCATAGGTATGGGAGCTGAAAAATTAACTTCTACCGTAACTGGTGTTGAAATGTTCCGTAAAATATTGGATAGAGGTGAAGCTGGTGATAATGTTGGTATTTTACTTAGAGGTATTGATAAAGAACAAATCAAAAGAGGTATGGTAATCTGTAAGCCAGGTTCTGTAACTCCTCATGATAAATTCAAAGCGGAGGTTTATATACTTAAAAAAGAAGAAGGTGGACGTCATACTCCATTTCATAATAACTACCGTCCTCAGTTTTATGTAAGAACAACTGATGTAACAGGTACAATTAATTTGCCTTCTGGAGTTGAAATGGTAATGCCAGGAGATAACTTAACTATAACAGTTGATTTGCACCAACCAATTGCAATGAATGTAGGTTTACGTTTTGCTATTCGTGAGGGTGGTAGAACTGTAGGTGCTGGTCAGGTGACTGAAATTTTATAGACACCTCGTATTAGTTAATATATATTATAGGATAGGTGCTTCTTATATTAAGGAGCACCTAATATTCTATACGGGTGTAGCTCAGTTGGTAGAGCACCGGTCTCCAAAACCGGGTGTCGGGAGTTCGAGTCTCTCCACCCGTGCAAAAACAAAATATAATGAGTGTTGTTACATATATAAAGGAATCTTTTGAAGAATTGAAGAGTCAAGTTACTTGGATATCATTTTCTGAAGCTCAAAAATCTACTGTAGTAGTAGCTCTTTTTTCTGTACTTTTTGCTTTAGCAGTCTTTGCTGTTGACAAAGTATTTCAATTAGGTTTAGAACAATATTTTAATCTATTTTAATTAAAAATTAATATGACTGATTCTGTAAAGAAATGGTATGTAGTTAGAGCTATTGGTGGTCAAGAGAATAAGGTCAAAACCTATATAGAGAATGAAGTTTCTCGTCTTGGACTTTCTGACTATGTTGATCAAGTATTAGTACCAACAGAAAAAGTTATACAAATACGAGCTGGAAAAAAAGTAAATAAAGAGAAAGTTTATTTTCCGGGTTATATAATGGTTCAAGCCAATTTAGTTGGAGAATTACCTCATGTAATTAAATCAGTAACGGGTGTTATCGGTTTTTTAGGTGAAACTAAAGGAGGAGATCCTGTTCCGTTAAGAAAAATGGAGGTGAACAGAATGTTAGGAAAAGTGGATGAATTAGCTGTACAGAATGAAAATGTTGCTATTCCTTATATATTAGGTGAAACGGTTAAAGTTATTGATGGTCCATTTAATGGTTTTGATGGTACTATTGAAAATATAAATGAAGAAAAGCGTAAACTTGAAGTTATGGTTAAAATCTTTGGTAGAAAAACACCCTTGGAATTGAGCTATATGCAAGTTGAAAAAATATCATAAATGTTACATATTTAGGATGGTAATTATGCTTCTAATAATTATTATCTAAACTAAAGTTTAAAAAATGGCAAAAGAAATTAGTAAGGTTGTAAAATTACAAGTACGTGGAGGGGCGGCAAATCCTTCACCACCTGTTGGACCTGCTTTAGGTGCTGCCGGGGTTAATATCATGGAGTTCTGTAAGCAATTTAATGCTAGAACTCAAGATAGACCTGGTAAAGTATTACCTGTGGTAATTACTGTTTTTAAAGACAAATCTTTTGATTTTGTTGTTAAAACACCACCTGCAGCGGTACAAATACTTGAAGCAGCTAAAACTAAAAAAGGTTCAGGTGAACCTAATCGTAAAAAAGTAGCGACAGTAACTTGGGATCAAATTAGAACTATAGCAGAAGATAAAATGGTTGATTTAAATGCTTTTAAAGTTGAGTCAGCAATGAAAATGATAGCAGGTACTGCTAGATCTATGGGGATAAAAGTAAAAGGAAATGCTCCGGCTTAAACTTTATAATTTATAAAAAGATGTCAAAATTAACTAAAAAACGGAAAGAAGCTAAAGCTAAAGTAGATGCTAATAAGGCATATGCTTTAAATGAAGCCTCTGTTTTAGTAAAGGAAATAACCAATGTAAAGTTTGATGCATCTATAGATGTTGCTGTACGGTTAGGAGTAGATCCTAGAAAAGCAAATCAGATGGTTAGAGGTGTAGTAACATTGCCTCATGGTACCGGAAAAGATGTAAAAGTACTTGCATTGGTAACTCCAGATAAAGAAGCAGAAGCAAAAGAAGCGGGTGCTGATTATGTCGGATTAGATGAATACCTCCAAAAAATTAAAGGAGGATGGACAGACGTTGATGTTATAGTAACTATGCCTAGTGTAATGGGTAAACTTGGACCATTAGGTAGAATTTTAGGACCAAGAGGTTTAATGCCTAACCCTAAAACGGGTACTGTAACTATGGATGTTGCAAAAGCTGTAGCCGATGTTAAAGGTGGTAAGATTGATTTTAAAGTTGATAAAACAGGAATCATCCATGCTGCTATTGGTAAAGCTTCTTTTGATGCAGACAAAATTGAAGGTAATGCTAGAGAATTGTTACAAACAATTTTAAAGTTGAAGCCTACTACGTCTAAAGGAGTATATGTTAAAAGTATCTTCATGTCTAGTACTATGAGTCCTAGTTTAGAAATAGATGCTAAATCAGTTGGAGCAAGTTAAAAGTTTAGAAAATTATGACTAGAGAACAAAAATCACAAGTAATAGACGATTTAACAAGCCAATTAGCTGATAGTAACACTATATATCTTGCTGATATATCAGGGTTAGATGCCTCTAACACTTCAAAATTGCGTAGAGCTTGCTTTAAAGCTAATGTAAAATTGGCAGTTGTTAAAAATACATTGCTTTCTAAAGCAATGGAAAAATCTGATAAAGATTTTGGAGACTTACCAGAAATATTAAAAGGTAATACCTCTTTAATGATTTCAGAAATTAGTAATGCTCCAGCAAAAGTAATTAAAAATTTTAGAAAAAAATCTGATAAACCCTTATTAAAAGGAGCATATATTGAAGAATCAATTTATGTTGGTGATGATCAATTGGATACACTTGTTAATATTAAGTCGAAAGAAGAATTAATAGGAGAAGTTATTACCTTATTACAATCACCGGCTAAAAATGTTATTTCAGCATTACAATCAGGTGGTAACACACTGTCTGGAATTTTGAAAACATTATCAGAAAAATAAATTGTACGCACTTATAAACTAAATAATAAAAAATTAAAACAAACAAAAATGGCAGAATTAAAAGATTTCGCAGAAAAATTAGTTGGCTTAACTGTAAAAGAAGTTAACGAATTAGCTGATATTTTAAAAAATGAATATGGTATTGAACCAGCAGCAGCAGCTGTAGCAGCAGCTGGACCAGCAGGTGGAGCAGGAGAAGGAGCAGCAGAAGAAAAATCAGAATTTGATGTAATTTTAAAAGCAGCAGGTGGTTCTAAATTAGCAGTTGTAAAACTGGTAAAAGAATTAACAGGCCTAGGTCTTAAAGATGCTAAAGAATTAGTTGATGGAGCTCCAAAAGCAATAAAAGAAGGAGTATCTAAAGAAGAAGCTGAAGGGCTTAAAAAATCTTTAGAAGAGGCTGGAGCTGAAGTTGAGCTTAAATAAGCTAAAGCCCATCTTAATACGAAATCTCGTTATTGAGATAGGGTCTAAACAATTAAGGTTTAGGTCGTCACGCTAAGGCGTTGACTGACCTAAACCATTTTGTGTATATATTCGTTCTTAAAAGTTTATTATTTTTTTAATTAAAAAATTTCTCCATTGTCAACAATTTATAGTACCGAAAGAGTAAATTTCTCATCTGCAAAATTGATCACTGATTATCC
>Ga0209633_10001249_pt1 | contig 26852 bp, 22 predicted proteins | sample Cruoilmetagenom1_FD_187290 | JGI IMG/M metagenome (GOLD analysis project Ga0209633, IMG submission 187290) | Oil polluted marine microbial communities from Coal Oil Point, Santa Barbara, California, USA - Sample 1 (SPAdes) (version 2) | ecosystem: Environmental > Aquatic > Marine > Oil seeps ...
AACTTCTTCGCCAATTTGAGCATCTTCTAAACTTACTCTACAAGGATAACCTGGATTTGTTTTGGCAATCATTTTTATAGCATTAATACTAGATAGCTCTTTTTCGCTTAGATCAAAAAAATGGTTGAATTCTAATGCATCTAACGATGATACTTGAAATTTATTTATCATTTCTTTTCCTTCTTTTGTTTAAAATTTATAGTGCCAATAAAATATTTAAATAGTTACTTCGCTACCGAAAAATTGACAAGTATATTTAAATTTTAATACTTTCCTAATACTCAATTTGAGAGTTTTAAGGGTATTCCATTCCTTAATTAAACATTGCTTTTCAAACTCTGTGTATCTAAATTTGTTGTTTGAATTTTTATATAATTTTGTGAATTTAAGGAGTAGTTTATTATGGGAATGATGGCCCAAATGAGAAGTATGGCTTCATGGTTTATTATAACTGTGGGAATACTATTTGTAGCTTTTATGGTTCTTTCAGATTCAAAATGTTCTGAAGCTGCAAGCAGAGGAAACAATAATGTTGGCGAAATAAATGGTAAAGCTGTTACTTATCAAGAATTTTCTAGTTTAGTTGAGCAATATAGAAAAAATCAAGTTCAACAATCCGGTCAAGAAGTACCTGAGACACAAATGGATGCTTTCCGTGATAGAGTTTGGGACGATTTGGTTTCTCAAAATTTAATGCAAGAAAAAATTAAAGAGTACGGTATAACAGTAACAGATCAAGAAATTATTGATGTTATTCAAGGACCGAACCCTCCACAAATTATTACTCAAAACTTTATGGATTCTACAGGTCAGTTTAATAGACAAGCTTATGACCAAGCCATTTTAGATCCGCAAAATAATGAAGCAATGTTACAAGTTGAAGAATCAGTAAGACAACAAATGATTCAACAAAAATTAGTTAGTTATCTTGGTTCATCAATAGTTGTAAGTGATGAAGAAGTTAAGAAAAACTATTTAGATCAAAATTTAAAAATGACTGCTGATTATGCTTTGGTTGATGCTGCTACAATGCCAGATGAAAATATTAAATTTGATGAAAATGATATTAGTTCATACTACAATAACAACAAAGATGATTATAAAACTCCAGCAAAAAGAAAAATCAAATATGTTTTATTCAAAAAAGAAGCTTCACAAGGTGACTCAACTGGAATTAGAAAGAACCTTGAAGCTATAGTTAAAAAACTTAAAGTAGATACTTCTACATTTAAAACTTACGTTGATATATATTCAGATAAGCCTTATAGCCTTGATACTCTTGGCTTAAGTCTATTACCTGAGAATTTCTCATCATTAATTGCTAACGCAGAAGTTGGTGATATTCTTGGACCTGCTATTACAAACCAAGGTTATTCTGTTTATAGATTGACCAATACTTATAAAAGTAAAGAGTCAATGGTAAGAGCGTCTCATATCTTAATTAAGAACGGAACAAGTGTAGATAGTGCAAAAATGAAAATAGATCGAATTTATAATCAACTTAGAAGTGGTGGCGATTTTGTGCAACTTGCAATTACACAATCTCAAGATGGTAGTGCTTCTAAGGGTGGAGATTTAGGGTGGTTTGGAAAAGGACAAATGGTTAAACCATTTGAAGATGCTTCCTTTTCTGGAAAAATTGGAGTTATTCAAAAACCTATTAAAAGTAGATTTGGATATCACATTATTAAAGTTACTGCGAAGAGCAATAAAAAATATGTTATTGAAAAAATTGTAAATGCAATAACTCCTTCTGCAACAACTGTTGATAGATTAAACGAAGATGCTCAGGATTTTGCATATCTTGCTGAGAAAAATAATTTTGAAGACGAAGCTAAACTACTCAAATATAATGTTCAAGAAACAGCTTCTTTTACTGAAGAAAGTAAATCTATTCCAGGTATTGGAACTAGTAGTGCCTTATCACATTTTACTTTTGATAACAGTATTAACAAGATAAGTTCAGTATTTAAAGTACCATCTGGATATGTAGTTGCTATGGTTTCTGATATTATTAAAGCAGGACACACTCCTTTAGAAGATGTGAAAACTGCAATTGAGAAAAAAGTAATACATGATAAAAAAATGGCAATTGCTAAAACTAATGCAGATAACATTCTTGCTAAAATTAGTGCAACTGGTGATTTTACTTTAGCCAAAGAAGTTTATCCGGAAGTAAGAGTTTCAAAAGCCTCAAACTTTGGGACATCCGGTAATATACCAGGTATTGGGAAAGAATTCGCTTTTTCACAAGCTGCAATGGATGCTGAATTAAATAAAGTAACCAATCCGATTAAAACAAATAGAGGTTACTATTTGTTAAAGGTTACAGAAAGAACAGAGATGGATTCAACAATGTTCTCAATCCAAAAAAATGCTTTACGTAGTAATCTGCTTACTCAAAAGAAAAACAGAATTTTATCTGATTGGGTTAAAGGATTAAAAGAAGAAGCTGATATTAGTGACAATAGACATCAATTTTTTAGATAAAAATAAAACTTTACCAGGCACTTTTATAAAGTGCCTGGCATTTAAAGTTTTTCTATTTTAGCAAAATAAGTTTTTTGGTTTCTTTAAAACTACCCGATGTTAAACTGTAAAAATAAATTCCGCTTGTTAGGTTACTTGCATCAAACGTAATATTGTATTTACCTCTTTGCTTTTCTCCATTGACCAAGGTTGTTATTTCTTTACCAAGTGTATCATATATTTTTAATGTTACACTTCCATCCTCTGGTATTTGGTAACTTATTGTTGTCGTTGGGTTAAAAGGGTTTGGATAGTTTTGAAACAAAGCAAACTCATTTATCACTTCTTCGCTGATAGAAATATTTTCAGTTATGTTGATGTTTTGTTTCTTTAGTATTTCACTATCTGCTTCTATACTTGCCGTTGCTGTTTGTACTTTCAAACTACTTTGCATTGTTAATCTTAGTACAACTTTTTTGTTAGTTAATTCACTTGTATCAACTTTGTATTTTTTACTTACATAATGGCTTGTATTTCCTTTACTGAATTCTATTTTATCTATAACACTTATTATTTTGTTGTTTTTTTCATCAACAAGTTCAACATTATATGTAACATGTTCCTTTTCTCCTAGTAATTTTAAGGCTTTTACTGAATCAGTTAATCCATAACTTACACTAAAACTAAATTCTGATTCACTTGATACTTTAAATGGTTCTGTTTTTAAGTATGAGTTAAAAGTATTTATTTCATCCTTTTTATACTCATCATCTTGTTCAACAAAATCTATTATTTCTCCATCAACGTGTACATCACTTATTGTACAATAATATTCTACTCCTTCATTCATTACTATTCCTTGCCGACCAATAAAATTTGGAGTATTTGATTTTGATAAAGCTCCTATACTTGATGAAAGTTCAAAATTATAGGGAACACTTGTTTTATTAAACGACATTGCAAACATATTATCTATGCTTAACCCATTTGAAAGTTGTAGATAATTACCATCTGTATTTAAAGTACCATTATAATACATTCCGGTTCGTCTAAATTTATTTGTATTGGAACCACTATTCTCATACCAAACAAACCCTAACATACTGTGTGAATCTATTGTGTTTGCATTTACCATTGTTACGTAAGAACCATACTGAGAAAAACTACTACCCCAATAACCGTATATGTATCGTGACCGTAATGCTACTCTATCACCGCTACTACCTGACCAACTTTTACCAACCCAAAACAGATTTACCATACCGGTGTTTGAAACTGTAATTGACGGCTTTAAGTTTTGAACAAAACCACTATTACTTGATGGAACATAATAATTATTGAAACTAATTGTGTTGTTACTATTAAGTGTTAAGCGATAATAACGAATCTCTACATTATAATAATTATTGTATTGCTCCCATGCAAGATGAAATTCTATTGGAGAACCATTCAAATCTTTTATTGCTGTTATTGTTGGGTTACTTGAGTTAGAGTTTGTATTTGGAACTACTCCATTATGTATTGTACAAGTCTCTAATGTGCTTGGTGTTACTTGCGAATGTGCATATTTAAAATTTGTATCATCTTTCCAAACAACAAACATTTCCATCAATCTACCCCAATAGATAGATGGATTAGCATCAACAGAGTAAGGAACTTCGTCAAAAATTTCATTAATAGTACGTTGTTTTAAATCTGAGCCATAAAAACTTACTACCTTTATTATACTCGAATTACTGTACTTTTTTTCTTGAAATACGATGAGCAATTGATTGTCAGAGAAATAATCTATTGATGGATTTTTAGCTTCATAGTTTGAAAGTGGCATTCCATTATTTCCAATAATCCAATTACTACCATTGTCCGAACTATTCTCATACCAAACTTTTCCCATACTTTCATAAACAGAATGTAAAGTACCATTGGGGGTTCTAACTATTTTACGTTGACTGCTGTTGCTGTAGGCTAAGTAGTTGTTAGAAAGTTGAGTACCTTTATAAGTAGATATTTTTGTAGTTGCTCCAGTTAAGAATAAATCTGTTTGAGTGGTTGGGTTAAAATCCCCGTCTTGCCAATAGTATGTTCTGCTATCATATGTAAGCGTACTTTTTGCTTTTACTGAATACTTTTGATCAGGAACACCATTTATTAATTCTGCCAGTTCCTCAAAGGCTTCATTATTGACATAACCGATTCCGGTAGCAGATTTTGTTTCAAACTGGTTTGTGGTTGTTGGATCTTTAAATAATATTTCTCCTGCTGTTATTCCATTATTTTCTACTAAGTTGTTTTTTATTGTTAGTGGATAGACTGTTTTGAAATTACGTGTTATTTCTTTTGTTGCAACTTCATCATCTATCTCAAATTGAAAACTATTATTGTATAAGTTAGGATTACCAACAGAATCTACGTTTAAAGACTTACTCCACTTAAATGAATAATTTCTTTCACTATTTTGATACTGCTCTAAGGTTCCATGTAAAATACTATTTACTGATCCATCAGAAAACAAATCATAATCACCGGATGAAATATTTTCACTTCCACTAACTAAATATCCAAAATCATTATTTTCGTTTTCAACTCTATTTTTAAGAGTTACAGGGTACTTGAAACTTTCTGTAACTGGTGAATGACCTGTTCCCCACATAGTCCAAACTTCGTAGTTCCCATTAGGCATATTTTGGACAGAAGAATTTGGACCGGATGTTATATAGGTCAATTCCCCAGCGTTTTGATCAATTTGAATTTTCAAATCATGACCAGGGTAAACATCATCGTTAAACGACCAATTTCTATCCCTATAATCAATTGTAACTGTATGTATATAACCAGGATAGGTAATTGTAAAAGTAATTAGTCCCAAGGTAAATTATCACGTTCATCATCACAAGGATTATCAAAAGCTACCTGAGTAGTATCATACCAAAATTTTGGATAAGTATCAGTATCAAGATAAACATCGCAATCCGGTGGTGAGCCAGTGCCAAACCAAGAATAACCCGTTTTATTTACTACTAAATTGAATGTCCCCGTTGTTTCAGTACCTTTGATAATAAATATTTTTGTTTCACCAGGTAAGGCAAAAATTGATACACTTTCCAGTATAAATACTAATGCTACAAATAACATTTTTTTCATTTTCAATTCCTTTTAATTTTTGTTAAGAATGCTTTGTTGTGTGAAAATTCAACTGCAATAGCAAAATTTTTAATACTATGTGAACCACCATAAATAACATTGTTCCTATCTGGTAAATCAAAGTATTTAAATCTTTTACCATTGTAATGCACAAGCTTTTTTTTCAATATTCCTTCTCCTATATCATCTCCAATAAAATAAATATCATTTTTACTTGTTGATGTAATGGTAGAAATATTATATCCAAGAGGTAAATCATCTATTACAATTGCTTCTTCTGTTACTAAATTAAACAACCCAATATCCACCCCGGCTATATAAATATTTTCATTATCAACAAGTTCAATTGTAGCAAAATGAAATGGGAACTTACTCTCCTCAGCATTAAATATAATTTCCGGAGTTGTACCAAGTTTTACGATAACAGAAATAAAACCTCTTTTCCTGGCAACTGCATATATTTCACCAGTATTTAGATCCCCAGTTATATCATAAAAATTCCACTGGCTATCAAAATCAATCTTCTTCCATTCATTTCCATCAAAGTGTACTATTGTTCCACCAGGCCCAACTCCCCAAATATTATTTGCTGATGAACCCCAGAGCTTATCTACCCCTTGTCCATTAGTAAATGCTAGGTTTTGGAAATTCTCTTGAGTAAATAAACCATCTTTATAAATTAGAACAGCTCCGTTTGCAAAATAAATGTTTGATGAATCTATTGCCCATATACCATTAATTCCACTACTATGACCAACGTAGCTGTCAACAAACCATTTGTCTCCATTCCACCTCATAATATTTGCATTAGAAACGGAATCTGTGGCAAGATACCCAACAGCCCAAATATTATTCTCATCAAAAATCCAAACATCCTTAAAGTAGCTGGAAGAGAAGCCGTCTCCAAACTCAAAGGTTTCAAACGTAAAGTTTTGGGTAGTTGTATCAACACCATTACTTGGTTTCGGTTCGGTTGGGCTACAATTTTGCATTGTAAAAAGTAGTGTAAATAGACTTGTAATTATTAGTGCTGTTATTGTTCTCATTTTTTTGTTAACCTCAAATGTTATTATCCTTTAGCAAACTTACAGCTTAAAGGCAAAAAAAAGAAATGTAGAAAAATTTAGATTAAGTTAATACATAATGACCTCCTTTAATATTAAATATATTGAGTGTGTGTTTTACAAATACTAACGATTTTCTAGAACCTAGCTAAACAATAATAATGCCATTTCTCAAAAGTTGATCTATTGAACTAATTGCACTAACACTTATAAAATGATGCAATTATTACATGTAAGATTGTACCAAAAACCTTTTTGTAACATTGCAAAAGGTAACAATTACACTGCATCTTTTTGAGATTTTAAATAAACTTTAACAATAATAGTTTGATTTTGCTCTATACTCAATTCCAATATTCTTATTTAGTATCTTTCTTCTAATAAATTTATTTAATTTTTAGAATATGAGGAAAATATGAATTCACTTAAAGATAAAATAGTTTTTATAACCGGAGCTTCTTCCGGAATTGGAAAAGCTTGTGCCGAGCATTTTGCAGAACAAGGAGCAAGGTTAATAATATCAGCCAGAAGAGAAAATTTATTAAAGGAATTATCCAATGAATTAGAAACTAAATTTAATACTAGTTGCTTCACAATAAAATTAGATGTTAAAAACAGCTCAGAAGTAAAAAGTTCAATTGAGCAATTACCCGAAGAATGGAAAGAAATTGATATTCTTGTTAACAATGCCGGTTTAGCAAAAGGCATGAACAAATTCTATGATGATGACATTGAAAATTGGGAAGAGATGATTGATACAAACTTAAAAGGTTTGCTTTATGTTACTCACACAGTTGTTAATGGAATGGTTAAAAGAGAAAGTGGACATGTAATAAACATTGGCTCAACAGCTGGACACGAAGCATATCCGAATGGTCATGTTTATTGTGCAACAAAACATGCAGTAGATGCAATTACAAAATCGTTAAGAATTGATGTTGTGGATAAAAATATAAAAGTCAGTACCGTTGATCCTGGAGCAGTAGAAACTAATTTTAGTAATGTTAGATTTTTTGGCGACAAACAAAAAGCAAAAAACATGTATAAAGGAATAACTCCATTAACAGCAGTTGATGTTGCTGAAGCAGTTATATTTTGTGCAACTCGTCCGGCACATACGAATATTGCAGAAATAATTTTGATGCCAACTCGTCAAGCTTCTGCTATGGTTTTTCATAGGGAAGAGTGAAAAGATTTCTGGGTTCTGGATGCTAGGTACTAGATACTGGATAAAAGAGATACTGGATGAGAAGATGCTAGTTTTTGGATACTTGATAATAGGAAATAATATAAACTGACATAAATTAAAAGATTCTAAAACTGTATTAAATAGGTGCTAGTAAAAATAGGTCAGGTAAAAACGTTAAGTTTATTTTAGGCTCTTGTGATGTTTATTAACACTCTTGATAAAATTATTTAGTTTTTTACCTAATAGAATTAAGTCTCCATGAATTTCATTAAATAGTTCATTATCTTTTAATGAACCTGTCTCAAATAAAATTTCTAAATGATCTGTAGTTTCATCATTTGAAGAAATTGAATACGTAAGAAATTTAATAAATTCGTTTTTATAAGTTCTGCGTCCATATCCTTCAACAATATTTGCTTTAGTCGATTTGGATGATCTCCTATTAACCCGACGGTAATTAATTGAAAAAATATGTCATTCCGGTTTGGCAACTTTTTTTGTTGACAAGACCGGAATCTCCAATAATAGCAAGAGATTCCGGTCTTGCAAAGAACGCAAACCGGAATGACAGCATACTTAAGTCCGAGATATTAAATATCGTTCTTTTACCGTCTGTTTAATAATTTGACTTCCAACTTAATACATTTCAAATTTGGGTAATTTATTTAAAGTCATTTTATGAATTTCAACAACAACCTTTCTTGATAATTCCCAAATCTCTAAGTTTTTATAACTCAATTACATTGTCCTTTGTTTTTATCCAGTATCTAGCATCCAATATCCAGTATCTTTTTTAGCTCGCTTCTTTTTTATAAATCCTCCAATGAATAAAGAAAACGATTGAAGAGAGAAGAAAGAATATTATTGAATTTACTAACGATTTAGCTCCGCTTCGTTGTTGATTCTTAAGAACTAACTCATAACTTTCATTTCGCATTTTTGTTATATCTTCTTCCGATGGTTTTTCTTTCATTTCTCCTTTTAATTCAGGCGGATAACGGTTTGGATGGTTTTGCCAAAATTTGTCATTTGATTGATGTTGCTCATATTGCCATTGATCAAGAGCGAACTCTGGGAATGCAATCTCAATTCCACTGAACATTCCAATGCCAAGAGTAATAACTAAAGCAACAACTCCTATAAAACAAACTGCTAATGAATAAATTTCTAATACAGATTTTTTCATATTATTTCCAAATTTATTTGTCTCAATCTTACATACGGAGTTTAAAAATGTTCCATTAAATTTAAAGTATTTATTTGCTTCGGAATATGATTGTTTTTGTAAAAAGAATTCTGTCATTCCCAACTTGATTGGGAATCCAGAAAAGACTAAACAACTGGATTTCCAATTAAGACATTCGGAAATGACAAAGAAGTTTGTTCAAGTAGAAAATTAGTAAATACTTATTTTAATATTTCACCGAGTTTATCAAAAACTGGTACTCCACATTTTAGTAATGTTTCTTTATTTTGATGCCCACTAGCAATTAGTACACAATCTGCTCCCATTGCTTTTGCAACTTCAGAATCATGAACAGTATCTCCAATCATTAGAGTTTCTCCATAACCATTCCCAATTTTTTGCATGAGACTTAATCCAAGATCTAATTTACTTGCAGCATAAATATTATCAAGTCCAACAATATTGCTTTGATATTCATGAAGATCAAAATGTTTTACCATTTCTTTTAGTTTAGTCTCTTTGTACGCTGAAAGAATTGATTGTTCAATCCCCAAGTCATTAATTTTCTGCATTACCTTTTGAACATCGTTATGCAAATTGCATTCATATTTTCTTTCTTCATATTCGTCCATCCATTCTTTACCAATCTCTGCAAAAGATTCTTTTGAAAAATCAAAACCCACAGCTTCATAATATTTTACAACCGGAATTGTAAAAACTTCCTTATACTTTTCTATTGTAATAGTAGGAATATTTTTCTTCCTAAATAAATTATTCCCAACATCAACACAAAGCTCTAAGTCATTTAATATTGTTCCGTTCCAATCCCAAATTATATGTTTATATTTTTTAATCATTTTTTTCCATTTTGAATAATATTGTTTATCTGTCATTCTCAGCTTGACTGGGAATCCAGATTTCATAAAAATTGTTTAACTACTTATAGTTTTTATAAAAGATTTCTCAATCCCTAAAAAACAAGCTCATTTCTAAATGACGAACCTTAAAAAAAATCTTAGTCTGCAGAAAGTCTTAAGATTTCAACAATCATTTTTAATGCCTTTTCCATATCCTCAATTTTTATAAATTCATCCTTTGAATGTTCTAATTGTGCACCTATTCCAACAACAGCTACTTCTATTCCTTTATTGTTATAGATTGAAGCATCAGTAAAGCCAGTCATAAAAGTTGTTTCAGCATCAATGCCCACAGTCTTTAAAGCTTTTTTAGAAATTTCAACTGTATCTGAATCTTCAGGAATATCAACAGCTTTACATAAATTTTGAATGTTAATATTTACTTTTGCTCCAGTCAATTCAACTTCTCTAGTAATTATTTCAACCATTTCATCTGCAAGAGATTTAGCTTTATCATGATTTAAACTTCTGCATTCAGCCAGAAAAGTAGTTTCATCAGGAACTCCATTTCTAATTACACCACCATTTATTACTCCAACATTAGCAGTTGTATCTTCGTCTAGTCTTCCTAACCTAAGTGATGTAATTGCTTTAGAAGCTGCCAGTATTGCATTGCAACCTTTTTCCGGCTCCATTCCGGCGTGAGCGGATTTCCCTTTTATTTCAACATCCAAAATAAAATATGATGGTCCACCAATGATAATTGTGTCTAACGTATCGTTATCAAGTAAAAATCCTTTTTTAGCACTTAGCAAACTGTAGTCTAAATTTTTAACACCAAGTAATCCAACTTCTTCTTCTCTACTAATTGCAATTTCCAGCGGTGGATAAACTTCTGCAATTCTTAATGCTTCAAGAAGTTCAGCTATTCCAGCCTTATCATCAGCACCTAAAATTGTATTTCCCTTTGACCTAATTATTCCATCTTCAATTATTGGTTCTATACCAATCCCAGGTTTAACAGTATCTGCATGGCATGATAATAAAATTGGTTCCTTACCTTCACAATTTTTTGCATTAAACTTTGTGATTAAGTTTCCGTAAGAATCCTTTTCAACTTTTCCGCCCAAGCTTTCAAATTCACCAAACAAATAATCTATCATTCTTGCTTCGTTACCTGATTCACTATCTATCTGAACCATTTCTAAAAATTGATTAATCATTCTCTCTGACATTCTATCTCCGTATAATTATTATTATTGAGATTTATTATTACCGCAATATAGAGATTACTGATTTATTATTCTAAACACATTTTACTATTGACGAAACCAACAATTTTTCATACATTGATTTTATACTGTTTACTTTTCTCTCTTTTTATTAAAAAAATTTAGGAGACGAAATGAAAAACTTAAACATTTCCCCGAGTAACTTACTTGCCGCAATCCGTTATATTGCCAGACTTTTTAGTATTCTACTAATTGTACTTGTTATAATGTTATCCATTGGAGAAGGTCTTCCAAATCCATCAACCCTTTCAAGTACTGAGATATTATTGTTTGCTTCATTGCTAATTATGCTAGTTGGATTAGTATTGTCTTGGCAAAGAGAAAATACAGGCGGAGTAATAACAATCCTTGGGTTTATCTTATTCTTTATTGTTAATTCAATTTCTTCTGGTAGTCTTAGGTTAGGTTTTTTCTTTTTATTATTCCCATTAACAGGAATACTTTTTGTGCTATGCTGTAGAATTGACAAAAGAATTCCAAGTCCTAAAAAATAACGAGTTGAGAAAATCTTAATTGGAACATGTGAAGGTTTACTTAAAGTTATGGCTACTATATAAATATTTATAAATGTGGTCTTTAGAAGTTTATAATTTCTAATGACCACATTTGGCTCAGAGCCATATAAGGGTTAGATTAAAACTCGTCTTCATCTCCATTCGATCCTCTTTCACCTTCAGATCTATCTTTGATTTTATAATTATTTATGTTGAATCTTAAATTCAACATAACCATCGGTGACTCTGGTGTGTATTGACTATGTCTATAGAAATCGAAAGACTCTGAAATGTATTCTCTTTGAGCAGTTCCTAATAAATCTCTAACTTGTAAAGTAACAGCTAATTTTTTATTAAAGAGTTCTTGTTTCAGTGCAACATTAGCCATAAAGTAGCCCTTTCTTTCTCCTTGAGCTGTAACAGTTGGACTATTATAGAACCCGTTTAATTGAAATTGAGTTGTTGGAGTAATCTTAAATTTATTATTAAATCTGGTATTCCAATTAAAACTTTCTTTATCAAAAATCCTTCCGTCTAAATCTCCTTCTAATTTATAATTGTATAAATTTCCCATCAAGTTTACATTCCAAAACGGTAATGGATCAAAATTAAACATTAGCTCTGTTCCAAATGAAAAATCTTTCCCAACGTTTTCAACTGTTCTTAAGGTAACGTTTTCTTCATACGCTCTTTGAATATATTCTGATTTATTATTGTTTACTCTATAATAAAGTTCTGCTGAAAATATACTTTTCTTAAATAACTTTTGGAAACCCATTTCATATGAATCAATATATTCCGGTTCTAATCCTGGGTTTCCTTGTCTAACATTATATGGATCTATCCAAACAATAAACGGCTCCAACTGCCAACCACGAGGACGATCTATTCTTCTTGTATAGCTAGTCATAAATTGGTTTCCACTTCCCAAGTTATAAGATATATGTGCCGATGGGAAATAGTCAAACCTATCAATTGTAAAAGATTCGCTTGTGTTTGTTAATTTTATTTGTCGATCTGTATATTCAGTTCTTAATCCTACTTGAAATTCCAAATCGCTAATTTTATTTGAGTACATAGAATAGAGTGCGTGAATATTATTATCATAAATAGTCTCGGTACTATATAGGTCAGCATATTCATAATTTGAATTTGTTGCATCGTATAAAAAATAATCAATTACACTTTCAGAGGAATTAAAATCTGCTCTATAACCTGCTTCAAATTTTGAATCTTCATTAAAAGGTAAAACATAATCTATTTTAAAATCTATTGAAGTTGAAGGTTCGGATTCTGAACTTCTTTGACCATCAATAATTTCAGTATTTTCATCCAACTGATTAAACAGAGTCAGTTTTTCTGTATTTCGTTTTCTATATGATAAATCTGATTTAATTTCATGTCCTTGCCCATTAAATTTATGATCAAAAGCAATTCCCAAACTATAATAATCTCCTCCTCTTGATCTATCATTTGTAGAAGTATAACTTAACACATCTGTTTCTGCACTATTCCATTGGTCATGATTTAATTCTGAGTTTCTACCACCATCTCTATAACCATATTTAGCATTAAGTGTTATCAAATCATTATTTGATAAATCGAAAGCGAACATACCTTTAATTCCGTATGGAGTTCGTTCTCTAATGAATAAACCATCTGAATTGTTGAAATAATTTATTCCATCAATTGAAGTCCAATTTTCAGTTTCGGTTTCCATTTCAAAATTACGATTGTTATAATCAAATCCAAAAGAAGCAGTATAACCAGTTCCTCTGTAACCAAGTAAAAGCTCTCCACCATATTTGTCATTTAAGCCAACATTTAGGCTTGCAACTCCGCTCATTCCATTTAATGAGTTTTTCTTAATTATTACATTAATAATTCCAGCCGTACCTTCAGGATTATATTTTGCAGAAGGATTAGTAATTATTTCTAAGTTATCAATTGAGCTTGCCGGTATTTGTTCCAATGCTTCACTACCTTCAAGAATTGATTGACGACCATCAATAAGAACCGTAAAGTTTGAACTTCCTCTTAAGCTCACATTCCCTTCCACATCGACCGTAATTGATGGAACATTCTCCAAAATATCAACAGCACTACCGGAAGCAGTAGTAATCATTTCATCTACATTAATTATTTTTTTATCGAGCTTATATGTTATTGGAGCTCTTTCTCCAGTAACAATAACATCGTTGGTACTAAATGATTCTGCTTCTAATAAAATTTCTCCAACATCCAATTTTGTTTTTCTGACAATTTCAATATCATCAACAATTTTACTTGTGTAACCAATAAAACTAATTTGTAAATAATAGCTACCTTTCCTTACTCTAGTAAATTTAAATTTACCAGACTCATCTGTCACTGTTCCATCAACTTGTGAACTATCTTCTTGATTAAACAAAACTATGTTGGAATACTCAAGTGGGACTTTGGCGTTTGCATCTATAACAGTTCCTTCAATTGAGTTTCCCATTCTCATATTCTGACCGGGATTTCGTTTATTCTGTGCCGATAAATTTATTGTAAAGAAAATTAGAAGTAATAGAATTGATATTTTGTAAAAAGTAGCTGAAAATGTGTTCATATAAAACTCTTTTGATTTTTAAATAGTTGTAAAACTATAAATTATTATTAATATTAACTGATGTTAATTCTTGTTATTTGACACTTTATCCATGCAAAAGGTTTAAAGATTAATTTGTGAAATTACTCTTTTTTAATAAATACTGTCCCCTCTATATTTTTTATTTTACTCTTCTTTTATCATTCCGTGATATTTTCGTGATACTTTATTAGGAACTTTGCATAATCACTTCAAACAAACAATAGGAGGCATCTATGCAAAGATATAAATTAGTACTCACCCTTTTGGTTTCTCTTACAATCCTTTGGGCTTGTAATGAAGAAACATCAAACCCAACTGAATCTATTCAACAAAACTCCGAAGCTAATTATGGAGAACAGTTAGAAAAAACTAATGGGTATGCGCAGTTCAAAATCACATTAGAAAACCTTACACCAGCAACCGGACCAGGAGCAAGTCAACCTTTTTCTCCACCTGTCATAGCAACTCACGCTCCATTATTCCATATTTTTCAACCACACAAATATGCTTCAGATGAATTAAGACAGCTAGCAGAAGATGCAGTAAACCCGCCAATGCTTTCTTCATTAAGTAATTCTCAATTTGTATTGGATGTTGTTGAAGGATCTGAAGGACCTGTTTTCCCTGCAAGCTCACAAAGTTATATGATAAAAACTAGGTTCCCATTTAAGAAACTTTCACTAGTTGCAATGTTGGTAAATACAAACGATGCATTCGTTGGCGCCAATGGTGTACGTCTTCCTCATCACGGTTCTAGAGTTTACTATTTAAAAACTTATGATGCCGGAACTGAAAAGAATACCGAATTGCACTCTAATATTCCAGGACCATGTTGCGGAAGTCCTTTAGTAAGAATTCCAACACACAACAGAATATCTTTACATAAAGGAATTAAAGGTAATGGCGATTTAGACCCTGCAATTTTTGGATGGAACAATCCAACTGCTAAATTAACCATAACCAGAGTTTACTAGGTTTGCATTAAATAGAAATATGTTTATTTTAAAGTCGGGACGTTATCGTTCCGACTTTATTTTTAAATTGAGGGAAAATGAAAAAGGTCTTAGTTATAGAAGACAATGAATCATTGTCTGATCTTTTGGAAATACATTTAAAGGATCTCGAGTGTGATGTTACAAAAATTGCTGACGGTATATTAGGATTAGACAAAGCACTGAATGAAAGTTTTGACTTAATTGTTCTTGACATTATGTTACCTAATCTAGATGGATTAGAAATTTGCAAAGAAGTTAGAGCAAAAAACAACTACACACCTATATTAATGCTAACATCAAAATCTGAAGAAATTGATAAAGTAATAGGTTTAGAAATTGGCGCTGACGATTATTTAACAAAACCATTTAGCATCCGAGAATTCATTGCAAGAGTTAAAGCAATTTTCAGAAGAATAAATGCAATTCAAAAAGAAGTTTATAAAAATGAAAATTTAGCTATTGGTAACTTAGTAATTGAATTAGATAAAAGAAAAGTTATCCAAAATGGAACTGGAATTAGCTTAACAGCCAAAGAGTTTGATCTATTGTATCTTCTCGCCTCACATCCTGGTAAAATTTACAGCCGTGAACAGCTTCTTAATCTTTTATGGGGTTATCATTATCGAGGTTATGAACATACAGTTAATTCTCATATCAACCGATTAAGAAGTAAAATTGAATTGGAAATTTCCAATCCTAAATATATACTGACATCTTGGGGAGTTGGATATAAATTTAATGACAATTTAAAAATTGAAGAATAAAATGGAAGAACATAAAATATATTTTTTTAATAGTTTAAGATGGAAAATAACTTCCGGATTTCTTGGAGTACTTATACTGTTATCTGCAGTTTACTTATATATTTCGGTATTCACAGCTGAAATGTATTTCCAAGAAACTAGTCAAAAGTTAAATTCGGAAATTGCACAACATCTTTCTGATGAGACACAATTCTTTAATAATGGAAAAATAAACGAGGTTGAACTTAAAAACATATTTCATAATGCTATGATTATCAATCCAAGCATTGAGATTTATTTGTTAGACACTAATGGCAATATACTCACCTATGATGCTCCAAAAGAAAAAATAAAGCTTAAGACTATTCAACTAAAGCCAATTGAAAATTTCTTGGAAGAAAAAGGGGCAAACTTTATTCTTGGAACAGATCCGAGACATCCAGGTTTAGAAAAAGCTTTTTCAGTTGCAAGGGTTTACGAAAAAAATAAGTTCGCAGGATATATATATGTAATACTAGGAGGAGAAGAGTATAAAAATGCTACTCAGTTAGTTTTTGGTAGTTTTATCCTTAGGTTGAGCCTTCGTTCTATGTTAATTACTTTAATAGCTTCAATAATTATTGGTCTTTTCGTACTTCATATTATTATGAAAAATGTAAATAAATTGGCTAATGTAACACAAGAATTTAAAAATGGAAATTTAGACGCACGCTTAAAAATTAATAATAAAGATGAATTAGGATTGTTTGCAGAATCTTTTAATAGTATGGCAGATACTATTGTTACAAATATTGAAGAAATGAAAACAATGGATAATTTAAGAAGAGATTTAGTTGCTAATGTTTCTCACGATCTTAGAACTCCTTTGGCTTCAATACAAGGTTATATTGAGACCTTAATGATGAAAAGTAAAACACTTACTGAAATTGAATATGAAAAGTTTATGAACATTATTTTAAATAGTACAGAAAGCTTAAAAAAATTAATTGATGAACTATTTGAGCTATCAAAATTGGAAGCCAAAGAAACTATTCCAGTATATGAATCTTTTTCCATTGCAGAATTAGCACAAGACATTCAACAAAAAAATATTGTTTTAGCTCAAAATAAAAATATTAAACTAGAGATTATGTTCGATGAAAACCTTCCATTAGTACTTGCTGATATTAGAATGATGGAAAGGGTTATACAAAATTTACTCGATAATGCAATTAAATTTACTTTTGATGAAGGATCGATTATTATCATACTTAAAAAAAATGAAGATTATGTTGACATAGAAATAAAAGATAGTGGCAGAGGAATTTCATCGGAAGATTTACCAAATATTTTTGAAAGATATCAAAAAGGAAAAAGAGTTGAAAATAGAAAAAGCAAGGGGCTAGGATTAGGTCTGGCTATTGTAAAAAAAATATTAGAAGTACACAATCTGCCAATTACTGTGAAAAGCAGTTATGGTAAAGGAACTTCTTTTTTATTTAAGGTTCCAGTTTTTTCTCAAGAAGAAGTTGTAAATAATTGATCAAATACTTTTAAGTGATTGTTTTAAGTCCCCATATATTTATATTTTTCATATAAATACAACCCATCATCTTTCTTTAATTTTTACTATAAATCATCTATTTTCTAAAAGTCACATTAAAGGAATCACTTTTAAAATAAATCCTTGACTCTACCCTTAGGGTAATGCTTATATTTAGAATAGGATTTTTTTAGATAAAAAAACAAAAAAATATGAAATTCAGTATCGGCGAGTTTTCCAAAATAACATTATTATCTATTAAGTCACTTCGTCTGTATCACGAGAAAGAAATTCTTGTTCCAGCAGATGTTGATGAATTTACTAATTATCGTTACTACAACGAAGGAAATTACGACAAAGCTCGCTCAATTAAAGTTTTGAGAGAACACGATTTTAGTCTTGCAGAAATTAAAGAGATTCTTGATGAATGCAATGACGAAGCTGATATGCTTGAACAAATACAAACTAAGCTAAATGATATCAAAAATAAAATTGACAGATACAATGATATTTCTCAATCACTTGAAAATATTATAAAACAAGAAGAGGAAAGTGTTATGAAAACTAATCAAGAATTTGATGTGGAAGAAAAAGAAATTTCAACAATGCTAATTGCCGGGCATAGAATGAAAGGTAAATACAAAGACGTTGGTGAAGGCTTCAAGTTGCTTGGCAAATCTTTTGGAAGACACATAAACGGAAAAGCAATGACCCTTTATTACGACGGTGAGTACAAAGAAGATGCTGCTGACTTTGAACCGTGCTTTCCAATTAGAAAAGGAAAAAGTTCTGATAATATTTCTGTACGTGAACTTAAAGCTGGAAAGTGCGTAAGCCTTATGCACAAAGGGGAATATGGCACATTGCATAATTCTTACAAAAAAATATTTTCTTATATAAATGAGAATAAATTGAAAACATTATTGCCTTCAAGGGAAGTCTATATAAAAGGGCCGGGAATGATTTTTAAAGGTAACCCAAATAACTATTTAACAGAAATTCAAATAATGATCAGTGATTCTTAGGTATAAGATCTTTATTTATAATATATTGCAAGAGTCTTATTTATGTTTGCTTTGTTTGATGAATCTATATTTTGTTCAATCTCTGAAAATTTGATCTCGATATTACGATAATTTTTTCCATTATAGTTTTCACAAGCTGCACCCAAAATAATCTTTTCATTTGCAGAATTCATAGTAAAATTTAATTGTTTAACTCCCCAACCATTCGGACATGAAATTGTATCAGATTGATTTAAATTAGTTATAGAAGAATCGGATAACAATTTATAGGTTGTGAAAAATATTTTGGTGTGCGGTCTAGTATAAAGTTGAAATGTACTATCAAGAACCTGGACTTCCATCCTAATACTGATATCAATAGGGTTAAATGGGGTTTGTTCAACAGGGTTTTCTGAACATTGAATTAAAAAAACTAAACATATAATTAGAAATCTTTTACTTAAAAATAATATCAAAACTATTCCAAGTTATTTTTTAATAAACAAAACATTTTAAAAATTATACTGAAAATTTATTCCATTAAAAGTTGGAGATATTTTAAGTCCACCATTATTTTTTTTATTTCTGGTTTTTTCTTCGCTTATAACATGCAAACCACTAGCAATACCAAGTAATGCACCTAATGTTACATCGGAAAACCAATGTTCATCGTTAAGTAATCTTTCAGCAGCGGATAGTCCAGCCATTCCGTAAAACCCAATTCTTGACCATGGAGTATCAAAGTATTCAGCAAGGACCGTAGAAAATGCAAAAGCAACTGTTGTGTGTCCAGATGGAAAAGATTGAAATGAATTGTTAGTTTCAAACCCAGTAAAATCTAAATGATTATTACTGAATGGTGGCCTTTTTCTACCGGCAATCATTCTAACAAACATTGCAGTTAAACCAGAGTAAGTTAATGATTGCACAATCATTCTACCCAAAATTCTTGCATCATCATTTTTTGTGAGATAGCCAAATGTATAAGTTACAACACCTGCAAGTTCAGCATATTGTATTACTCCATACTCCTCGGCAAATCCCCAAACCCCGGTTTCTAATTCAGGTAAATTTCTTCTTCCTATACGTTCTTGAATATAATCATCGTTTCTTACTAATAAATAAGTTCCTAATCCAATACCAGCAGTTGTTAACCATTGATTTTTATTCATTCCAAGTGGATAAGTAACAAACGAAGCTCCATCAATAAAAAATATTTCTGTATCAGAAATAAAGTTATCAAAAAAACCAGTTTCTTTTTTACTTTGAGAAAATATCAGTTGGGATATAATGAGAAGATAAAAGAGGATGTATGTTTTTTTCATATCTGTAAAGTTATGATTTTTCAGAATAACTTTTAATAAATAATAAGTTTTTAAAATATTATAACGCTATAAACTAAGTTAATAACAACCCAATAATTCATTTAATTATTCTCTAATCATAAAAAGACTAAACATCGTTTTTGAATTTACGATAGTTAATTAGAATTAAAATCATTGCTCAATATAAACTATTATTTTAATAACCAAATAGGTAAGGATACCTATTTATACCAAACAAGGATGTTTTAATGTCACAATCATTTAGAATTAATACGAATATAGGTGCGTTAAGTGCTTATAGTGCTCTTACAAAACTAAATGCACAATCCCAAAAAGCTCAATTACGTATAGCATCTCAAAAAAGAATTAATAATGTTGCTGATGATACTTCAGGATTTAATGTAGGTAAGTCTCTGGATTCAAAAGTAAGAATTATGGAATCTGCTCAACGGAATGTTGGTTCTGCTCAGGATATGCTTGCAACTGCCGAAAGTCAGTTAATATCTATTAAAGATATGTTAACTGGTATTAGAGCAAAAATTGCTGATGCTAGTAATCCTGTATCTGATAATGCAGCAATTGCAAAAGATATACAAGCTATTGCGGATGAGCTGTTTTCTGCATTTAGCTCAACAAAATTTAATAATACAAGTTTATTGCAATCGGTTACAAACGGTGCCGGAGCCGGATTTACATTCCAAACCGGAGTTAGTTCAAGTGATTCAATTGATATCGACTATGGAAATGTAAGTGGTAAGGAATTGGTTGGTGATGCTTCCACAACTGCTTTTGGAGAAAGTTCGTTTAATATTGATGATTATTGGGATCCAAGTGCCGATGGTGGTAGTGGCGCAAGCATTGATCCAGATTCAGGATTGTATATTTTGCAGGATCAAAATGGGACTTGGATGACATATACTAAAGACAGAGGTTCTTTTTCTGAAGTATCTGAGTGGTGGTCAACACATACTTTAGAGGACTATGCTTTTGAAGAAGGAACCGTTTGGGATTATTTTGATGAAGGGAACAATGCTACTACCAGTAGTGGTGATATTTCAGGATTATCCTCAGCCGTTGCTACGGCTTTAGATAGTTTAAAAAATGTAACTTCTGGTACAATTAGTAGTTTAAGTTTAGATGGGTTGGAAGATTCAATAGATGCTTCTCTTGGTTCAATAGGTAACTATTCACAAAGACTTGATTCTAAACAAGAGTTTTTAACATCAGCAATTTCAAACTCAAAATCAGCTTATTCAAGATTATTTGATGCCGATATGGGATTAGAACAATTAAACGCAACAAAAGCACAAATAGGGTCACAAGCTGCAACATCAATGTTCTCTCAAATGAACTTTGCTCCTCAAGGAGTGCTACAATTGTTTAGTTAAATATTATGGAATAGAGATATTTTAGTGTTAAAACTTAATTTAGGTTTCTGTTTTAAATTAGCTACAGAAACCTAATAATAATTCATACATCAGTTTTTCTGATTGTGAAAATTTCTTTAGAAATTTATATTATCTGGATCAGGGCCAAAACGATAATTTCTATTTAAGGAATTTATTAAATCCATATCTGTTTCCGATAATTCAAAATCATATACTTTTGAGTTATCTATAATTCTTTGTTCATTTACAGACTTTGGAATCGTAACTATTCCATTTTGTAAATCCCATCGTAGAACTATTTGGACTTCAGTTTTATTATATTTTTCCGCCAGACTTTTTATTTCGGCTACTTCAAAGATCTTGCCTTGCATTAGCGGACTCCAAGCTTCAACTTGAATTTTATTTTCTTTGCAGAAATCAATAAGCTTGGGTGATGTTAAATATGGATGAAATTCTATCTGGTTAACAGCTGGAACAATTTCAGCTTTTTGCAATAATTCATCTAAATGATGAACTAAAAAATTACTAACGCCAATTGCTTTTATCCGTCCTTCAGAGTAAAGCTTTTTTAATGCTTTCCAACTGTCTGCAAATGTGTCTTTTTTATACCAATGGATTAAATATAAATCCAAATAGTCTAATTGTAATTTCTTCATACTAACATCAAATGCCTTCAGAGCTTTTTCATAACCTTGTTCAGAGTTCCACAACTTGGATGTTATAAAAAGGTCACTTCTATTAACATTGGAGTTTTTAACTGCATTACCTACACCAGTTTCGTTACCGTAAATTGCTGCAGTATCAATACTTTTATACCCAGCATCAATTGCACAACCGACTGCCTTTTCAACTTCACTGCCATTGTTTGCTTGCCAAACACCCAAACCAAACATTGGCATTTTAACACCATTGTTTAGAGTAGCTTTATCATTTAAGTTTGTTACAACCATTTAGTTTATTCCCCTATTAAACCAAATTGCGTAAAATGATGTGTGAAGTGTTTGTTGTGAAAAACAATCCATTCTTCTTTACCTAAAGGGCCAAAAGTTACATTCATTGGTTTTGAATTTTCTTCTATATCGAAATATTTATAAAAATTATTTATTTCCAAAATAAGATTTTCTTTTGCTTCTTCCAAACTCTTGTATTTTAATGGTTTCAACCCTTTCCCAATAACTGTATTAACAAAATGTTTTGGTAAGACTTTTTTACTTAACAAAATTCTATTAAGAAGTGGATATTTCTCTTCTGGATTCATACATTCATCAAAAATTAATTCACCGTTGCTTGATTGAACTGCTTTTATTAAATGCTCTAGCATATGCTGTGCTGTCATTTCTCCCCAAAGAGGCCGAGTTTCTTCTGATAATCTGTCTAAATAAATTATGTATTCTTTAAGATCTTTCACACATTAACCCCTTAGTTTATCTAGATAATTATTCATTTCCACAACTTCATTCTTCTTTAGATTTTGGAATATAATTTGAAATTCATCATCAATAAAATCTAGTTTATATAGTAGATCTAAACCTTTTGTGGTTATAACAATGTTTACTTTTCTTCTATCTTCATTGCAAGCTGATCTTTCAATAAGTTTTTTTTCAATAATTCGATCAATTAATCTTGAAACATCTGGTGTTTTATCTAACATTCTATCTTTTATAACATTCACGGATAATGCTTCAGGATGATGTCCTCTTAATATTCTTAAAACATTATATTGCGAAAGAGAAAGCTTCTCATTTTTTAGCAATTTTGAAAACTTGGTAATTAACCAGCCGTGAGTATATAAAATATTCACGGCCAATTTATGGTATTCATTTTTGAACTTATTTTGATTTATTTCTTCTTCTAAATTTGGCATTATAATTTCTTTAGTTCAGCGTTAATACTTATTTCAACATCATCTCCAACAACCATACCACCAGCTTCCATCAACTTGTTAAACTTCAAGCCAAAGTCAAACCTGTTTATTGTTCCGCTAATTTTAAATCCGGCTTTTGTATTCCCCCAAGGATCTTTTACTGTTCCATTATACTTAAGATCCAATTCAACTTCTTTGGTAATGTCTCTAATTGTTAAATCACCAACTAACTTATATTTTTTTCCATTTAACTTTGTTAGTGATTTACTTTTAAAAGTCATCTTAGGAAACTTTTCTGCATTGAAAAAATCATCTGCTTTTAAGTGGTTGTCTCTATCAGCATTGTCCGTATCAATACTATTTATATCTACACTAAATTCTACAGAACTTCCAGCAAAGTCTTCTTTGGTAGAGGTTACTGTTCCCTCAAAGCTTTTAAAGTTGCCCTCTACTTCTGAAATTACCAAATGTGTTACACTAAAACTTACATTTGAATGTGATGCATCAAATACCCAGCTTGATTGTGCGTTTGTGAATGTTACAGTTAATAATAATAATGCTACAACTATTTTTAGAGTTTTCATTTAACTCTCCTTTTTTTATTTTATTAGACAAAATATCTTATTTGCAAGTCTAATATATGTTATAACATCTAATGTTGCAACATATAATTTAGTTATTGTCAAATATCTTACAGTGAGGAGTACTAGGTGTTAAAGAATGTTATTGAAGATTGAATTTTATATTATTGTATAATGATGTGTTTCTTATCGTTACTAAACGACGTCACCTTATTATAGATGACGTCTAAATTCCAAAAGGTAAGTTTTAAGAGAGTAAAGTTATTTTTCTGTAATTATTGAACCTGTTAATCTCGCAAGTTCAGTATTGGTTTCTTTTAAGTTATAAACAGCATTAAGTCTTCTTGTGGATGCATTCAAATAGACAATTTGAATATCTCTATAATTAAATGAATTTATTGCTCCACTTTTATATTTGTCTTCAGCAATTTCAAAGTTAAGTTTTGCAGCTTCTAAATTTTCTTCAGTTAAGCTTAATATTTCTTTTCTAATATTATAAAGTTCCAAGTTTTGCGATAATGAATTTAGTAACGTATGTTCCATTTCTTCAACTTCAATTTTACTTATGTCATGCTGAATTTTTGCAATTTCAATTGCACGCTTAGTATTAAAACCATTAAAAATATTTAAGCTAATTGAAAGATTCGCATAATAGTCATAAGCATCGCTTGTTGTTGATGGGAAATCATCTATAGTTTGTTTTCTTGAAGATTGATCATAACCAGAGTTAAGTGTTACCTTAGGAAACATGGAACTGCGAGCTATAGCAATTTCTCTATCTTTTATAACTTCGTTAATATATTGATTTTTTAGAGTCTTGTTATTATCCAACATTTTCAGCTTTAAATTTTCAAATTTATATTCACTTAGTTCTACATCAAAGTTTTCGGAGAACTCATAAGTAATGTCTTCCTTTTCTCCCATCAAAAGATTTAGTCTTCTAACAGAGTTATCAACAACCAGTTTTTGAGTAAGATAGTTTGCTTTATCTTCTAACCAAGAATTCTTTGCTTGTAGAACCTGAAATGTAACGCTACTTCCAATATCCTTACTTAAAAGTTCTCTGTCATATCTATCTTTAGAAAGTTCATTGACTTGTTCAAAAACTTTTAATGTTTCATTTTCTAATAGTACATTATAATAAGCAAGTATTATTGCCTGAATTGAATTTTCAATTACAAGCGCAGTATTACCTTCCGATAATTTATAAAAGTCTTCCAATTTAGACTTGTTTTGAAAAATAGAAAGTCCGTTAAATAGAACCCAATTAAGTTGAGCATACGGAGCTAACGTTTGCGATGTAATTTCATTTAATTCAGCATGATCGAATCTATTACTAGAAGAAGCACCTATATCTATTGAAGGAAATCTACCAGCTGCTCCCCATGAGTTATTTTCATCAGCAATTTGTTGTGATAGTTTTACAATTTTAATATCATAATTGTTTTTAAGTCCAACCTCAATTGCTTCCGATAAACTTAAACTTGTTTGAGCAAAAGTAACCGATGTTATAGCTGTTACTATAAGAAATATTAGTTTTAATTTTTTCATTGAATATTGTTTTCCTGGTTTATACTTATAATTTTATTAGTCATCTTGCTTTTCTTTTTAGCTGGAATCTAATAAGTTTAAGAGATTCTTGTCTTCCAAAATAGCGGGAAACCGGATTTACATTTTTTATTTTTTTCTGTTTTGTTTTTTTCGTTCGTTTTCAACAGATTGCCATGTCGCAAACAAAACTCTTCGCAATGACAATGATGTTATAGCTTTAGATTATTTTATTTACTTTCTCGTTTTTTGTCTTATCTTTTTTCTTCTATCGTTTTTAATTCTTAATCAATAGTTATTTTACTGTTTATTATTGCTGGCTCTAATTCTTCTGCTGAATAGTTTTGATTACCAAGTTTGTTCTTTATCCATACACGTATATCGCTTAGCACTAAAATTATAACTGGGAAGAATATAAGAATGAACCCTGTACCAACCAAAACTCCATAAGCTAAAGAAATTGCCATTGGAATTAAAAATTGTGCTTGAAAACTTGTTTCCAAAATAATTGGAAACAAACCAACAACTGTAGTAATTGTTGTTAGCATTATTGCTCTAAACCTTGATATTCCAGCATTATAAGTCGCTTCAACAACACTCATTCCTTCCAGCACGTTTGAATTATATTTCGACAGAAATACAACAGCATCATTTATAATTACTCCGGAGAGTGCCACCATTCCCCAAGCACTCAAAATTGAAATAGGGTGACCATGAATCCAATGCCCCCAAGATGCACCAAGAAATGATAGTGGAATCATCATTAAAACAATTGAGGCATGAGAAACTGATCTAAAATGAATTATTAAGATCAATATAATTACTGAAAAAGCTATAGAAAAATATTTCTTCATATCTTCAAAAGTTTCATTTCCCGATTTTTGTTGACCTTGATACACAAAATTTATTCCAGGGAAATTAGCTTTCATTTCATCAATAATTTCATCATCTATTCTTTGTAGAATTGGTGGAACAGGTTCATACGGATCAACCAAATCTGATTCAACTCTTACTTCTCTTGATCCATTAAATCTTTGAATGTTTACCGGACCTCTAACCAGATTATAACTTACAAGTTCCGACAGTGGATAATCTCCACGCGGAGTTTTAATCTTCATTTTTTCAAGTTGACCCAAATTAACTCTACCATGTTTAGGGTAACGTACCCAAACTCTTATTTCATCTTTCCCTTTTTGTAAACGTTGTACTTGTCCTCCGTAAAAACCTTGCCTTACCTGGTTACTTATTTCATTTTGTGTTAGACCCAAAAAGTATGCTTGTTGCTTAAGCTTCAATCTAACCTCTTGTTTACCTTCAGCCTTATTTGTTGTAAGATTTTTAAGCTCTGATATCCTTTGCAATCTATCCATCATAAACAATTTAGCATGTTCTAACTCTTCTAAATCTTTACTTAACAAACTAATGGAAAGTGGTTTTCCCCAACGGTTCATACCTCCAACTGTAAATTTCTGAGCTTCAGGAATTTTACCAATTGCTTTTCTAACTCTGGATGCGATTTCAAAAGTAGAAATTGGAGCTCCTTCCATATCTCTCATTAAAACAGAAATATTACCCG
>Ga0209633_10001250_pt1 | contig 26846 bp, 26 predicted proteins | sample Cruoilmetagenom1_FD_187290 | JGI IMG/M metagenome (GOLD analysis project Ga0209633, IMG submission 187290) | Oil polluted marine microbial communities from Coal Oil Point, Santa Barbara, California, USA - Sample 1 (SPAdes) (version 2) | ecosystem: Environmental > Aquatic > Marine > Oil seeps ...
ACATTGTTAGCAGTTGATCCAAAAAAAGGGTTTAGCTATTTTAAATAATATGAAAATGATAAAACCAATTCAAGATCTATATGCTGAAGATTTTTCTCATTGTTATGGATGTGGTAGATTAAATGATGAAGGAAATCATTTAAAAACTTTTTTAGACGGAGAGTTGACTGTTAGCAAATTTATACCTAAAGAGTACCATATTGCTGTTGAGGGATTTGTATATGGAGGTTTATTAGCATCGTTAATCGATTGCCATGGAACTGGTTCGGCAGCGATTTTTTATGCAAAAGAAAACAAGATAGAATTAAAGGAGGGAAATTCACCGAGATTTGTTACAGGAAATCTAAATGTAGATTATTTAAAACCAACTCCGCTTGGTAAAGAATTAGTCATAATTGGTGAATTGATAGTAATGGGTAAACGTAAAGTTAAAACAAAGATCCAGGTTCTTGTTGATGGTGTTGTAACAGTAAAAGGTGAAGTAACGGCCATTTTATTGACTGAAAATTTTGGAAATAATGGATAAAAAAACACTTCTTTTTTAAAAGTGAAATATGCTAGCAAAAACGACGGAACCACCATATTACGCGGTTATTTTTACCTCAATTAGAAAAGATGGAGATAGTCATAATTATAATTTGATGTCAAAAAAAATGATCGAATTAGCCTCAGTTCAAAAAGGTTTTTTGGGAGTTGAATCGGCAAGAGAAGAAATGGGGATTACGGTTTCTTATTGGAAAGATTTAGATTCTATTAAAAAATGGAAAAATAATATGGAACATCAAATGGCCCAAAAAAAAGGTCGCTCCACTTGGTACCAATCTTTTAAAGTGAGAATTGCAAAAGTTGAAAGAGATTATGGGTTTGAAATATAATAAGGTGAACTAATCAAACTTACCCAGATATAAGCTTTTAATTATTCCATCAGAAAGCCCAATTTTAGGAACATAAATTCTATTAGCGCCACTCCATTTCATGGCTTTTAAATATATTTTTGAAGCTGGTATAATAACATCTGCTCTATCCGGATTAAGATCTAATTCACTTATTCGTTGGTTATAGGTCATTTTATTCAAAAAGTTGAAATAAGAGCTTAAATAGATGTATGATAGTGGTTTGCCTTCAGCTTTCCCAGACATTTTGAATATTTTGTTAATATTTCCGCCCGAACCAATCATGGAAAGATTTGGTAAATCTTCACTATTTTTTTTCACCCATTTTTTAACATCATCCCAAATACTTTCTTCTACATTGTTATTTAAAAGTCTTACTGTACCCAGTGGAAAAGATTTTGAATTGATTAATTTCCCTTCAGAGAAAAAAGTAAATTCTGTACTACCACCACCAACATCAACATATAAATATGATTTATCGCTTTGAATTAATTCACTAAGATCAGTTGAAGATATAATCTCAGCTTCTTTTTTACCGTCTATAATGTCAATTTTAATTCCGGTTTTATTTAAAATAGATTCAGCTATTTCATTTCCATTTTTTGCTTCACGCATCGCCGAGGTTGCACAAGCTTTATATTTTTCAACCCCGTGAACTTTCATTAATAATTGAAACGCTTGAATAGCATCACAAATTCTAATTTTATTATTTTCAGAAATAAAACCTGTGGTAAATACATCGGCTCCTAATCGAATAGGAACACGTACTAAAGATGATTTTTTAAACTGTGTTTCCTTTTTTTTAAAAACAACTACATTGGCAATTAGCAACCTAACTCCGTTGGAACCAATATCTATGGCAGCGTACTTATGGATTCTCATTTTTAGTTAATTTTAATTGAGAATTTATTTGTGATATTTTGGAAATTCAGTAAATAAAGTTTTACCATTTTTAATATCTTTCCAATGCTTGGTTTTGAATTTAATTCCAATAACGCCACAAGTTGGCACATGACCAATTTGTTTATCTCCAAATGAATTAACAAAATCACTTATACCATGGTCATGACTAAATATAATGGCTGAGTCAAATCCATCATCTAAAGCTTTAATTGTTTTAATTAAATATCCATCACTAAAATTATATAAGGATTTACTTATTTTAATATTGGCTAGTGGGTAATTAAAAGTATAACTAAAGATCATGGCGGTATGCAAAGCTCTATTGGCACAACTAGAAACAAAAACTGAAGGCGTTTCAATTTTTTTTTGTAAAACGTCAGAAATTAAATAAGCATCATTAATTCCTCTTTGCTTTAACGGACGATCAATATCTTTAATTCCATCATATTCCCATGAAGATTTGGCATGACGAACAATAAAAAGAGTTTTCATTTAATTTATTTGGGTTAGAAATAGTTGTATCAAATATATAAAATATTTTACTTTTTTCTTGGATTATGTCTTGAATTAAGGTTCTAATCTTTCCAATTTCCAATTATAATCTTCTTGTAGAGTATAGCGTATTCTATCGTGCATACGATTAGGTCTTCCTTGCCAAAATTCAATAGATACGGGCTTAATTATATAACCACCCCAATGTTTTGGTCTTGGTATTTCTTTACCATTAAACTTTTTTTCAAAAGATAATAATTTTTTATCTAGATCTTCTCTTGATTTAATAACACTACTTTGATCAGAAGCCCATGCACCAAGTTTGCTTCCTTCGGGACGTGATTCAAAATACCCATCGGATAAATTTTCAGCAATTTTTTCTGCTTTTCCTTTGATAATTATTTGCCTTTCTAAACTATGCCAAAAAAATGTTGCGCTTACCTTAGGATTCTTTGATATGGACTTTCCTTTTTCACTATTATAATTGGTATAAAAAATAAACCCTTCCCAAGTGAATCGTTTTAATAGAACAACTCTGTTCTTAGGAAATCCATCTAGACCAATAGTAGAAAGATGCATTACATTTGCTTCTACAATTCCATCAAATTCGTCAGCTTTGTAAAACCATTTCTGGAATAATTCCATAGGGTTTTCTGGTAGATTATCTTTTATAAGAGGATTTTTCTTATAGATTTTACGATAATTACTTAGGTCTTTGTCCATAGTTCAAAAATAGTAAAAAAGTAGTTTAAAGCCATTAGGTTAAAAGTTTTATTTCTTGTCTCTAATCAGGTACAATCCAATAAAAGTAAATAAGCCATTAAGAATCAATATTTCATATCCAAAATTAAACCCATTAAATAATTGACTTGAATATTGATTTAAAAAGTAGGTGAATACTACCGATAAAAGAGCTACTAACCATACCCATTTATCTTTTATTTGATACGTAGTAAAAATTCCAAAGCTAAATAACCCTAGAAGAGGCCCATAGGTATATGTTGATACTTGTAGTAAACTGCTAATCACATTATCTTCAACTAAATACTGATAAGAAATGATTACCAAAATTAAAACAAGAGATAAAATAATATGTACTTTTTTTCTTATTCCTTTTTGTTTCGATTTTTCTTTTTTTTCTAAATTTAAGAAATCTATACTAAAAGAAGTTGTTAAGGATGTTAACGCACTATCTGCACTTGAATAGGCTGCTGCAATTAATCCTAAAATAAATATAATTCCCAATCCAATTCCCAAACCTTGATTTAAAGCAATTTCAGGAAATAATAAATCGGTTTTTGTTTCGCCTGCAACAACAGGAATTTCAATATTAAATTTTGTTGCATAAGTAAAAAGTAATGCTCCTAAGAATAAAAATATAAAGTTTACAAAGATTAAAACAATACCTAGTGAAATTATATTTTTTTGAGATTCTTTTTGATTTTTACAGGTTAAGTTTTTTTGCATATTATCTTGATCTAAACCTGTCATCGCTATGGCAATAAACATTCCACCAAGAATTGATTTTAACCAATGCTTTTTATCGTTAAAATTATCTGCGAAGAAAGTTTTGCTATAACTTTTATAATTTGATGAATTTAAAAACTCAAAAAAAGTAAAATCTAGTTTGTTTAATAGAATAATTACTGTAAAAACAAGCGCTAAGAGCATAAATAATGTTTGTAAGGTATCTGTCCAAATTATAGTTTTAATACCACTTCTAAAAGTGTATAACCATATTAATAAAACAGAGAGAACTACAGTAAGCTCAAAAGGTATATTCCAGGCATCGAGAATAAAATATTGCAAAACTGATGCAACCAAAAACAATCGAAAAGAGGCAATTAAAATTCTGGAAACCAAGAAGAAAAAGGCTCCTGTTTTATGGCTTGTTCTTCCAAAGCGTTGTTTTAAATACTCGTAGATTGAGATAAGGTTCAATTTATAATAAAGAGGTATTAAAACCACTGCAATTACTATGTATCCTAATAAATAACCAAAAACAATTTGAAGATAACTAAACTCTGTACTTTGTACCCATCCTGGAACGGATATAAATGTCACTCCTGAAAGAGAAGCGCCAATCATTCCAAAAGATACTACGTACCAAGGTGATTTTCTATTGGCGGTAAAAAAAGTGGGATTACTATCATCTTTTCCGGTGAAATAAGAAATACCTAATAAAAACAAAAAATAGACAATAATAATACCTGTTAATAAAAGTGGTGACATGGTTTAAAAATATTGAACAAATAAATAAAAAAAATATTTAAAGCATAAGTAAAAATAATATATTTGAATTCAAATTAATTTCAATGAACACATCAAAACGAATTTTATCTGTTGATATTTTTAGAGGATTAACAATTGCTGCTATGATTTTAGTAAATAATCCTGGCACTTGGGGTGCGATTTACGATCCATTAGAGCATGCAGAATGGCATGGTATGACCCCAACTGATTTGATATTTCCTTTCTTTTTATTTATAGTGGGCATGTCCATTACGTTTGCATATACAAAAAAAAAAGAAGCTGGTGTCAATGCTGATGTTTATAAAAAAATAATCTCTAGATCCTTAAAACTATATTTTCTTGGTTTTATTCTAGCAGGGTTTACATTAACGTTTCCTTATTTTAAAAATTTATCTGAAATAAGGCTTCCGGGAGTTTTGCAAAGAATAGGAGTAGTTTTTTTTATAGCTTCCTTGATGTTTTTACATTTAAATTGGAAAGTTCTTTTAGGAATATTTATCACTATATTGATTGGGTATTGGTTGATAATGACACAAATACCTATAAATGGAGAGTTACCTTTGTTAACTAAAGAGTCAAATTTTGCTTCGGTGGTAGATTTAAAAATTCTAACCGTGGATCATATGTGGAAAGACCTTTATGATCCAGAAGGGATTTTAAGTACGATTCCTGCAATTGCAACTACAATTTTTGGAATGTTTTTAGGGATGATATTATTGAATAAAGAAAAGTCAAAACAAGAAAAACTAAGATATTTTATAATTATTGGAATTGTGGCTCTTGTAATTGGTTATGCTTGGAGTACGGTTTTTCCTTTGAATAAAGCATTATGGACAAGTAGTTTTGTTTTAGTTACCGGTGGATGGGCAAGTTTAATCTTTGCAATTATTTATTATGTTGCCGATATTTTAGGGCATTCAGACTGGGGAAAGCCAGCAATTATATTTGGTTCAAATGCCATAACTGTTTTCTTTTTATCAGGTTTTATATCAAAAACTTTTTATTGGTTAAGAGATAGTAATGGTAAATCGGTACACGCTTATTTATATGAAACAATTACATCTGTAATATCAAACCCAGAATTTAGTTCCTTGCTTTATGCAATAGTTGTTATTATCTTTTATTATTTTATTGCACTTATACTATACAAAAAGAAGATTTTTATAAAAGTATAACATGATAAAGAATCTTGGTAAAGATTGAAAATTAGAAAAAAAATAGTTTCAACTTTGCAAACAGCGAATTGAATTAATAAAAAATAAAATTTATTTATAGGCCTTGAATTTTTCTTCAAAACTTTTAGAAAATGCAGTTAATGAAGTATCACAATTACCTGGAATTGGTAAACGTACTGCATTGAGATTGGTATTGCATTTATTAAAACAGCCAAAAGATCAAACTTCTTATTTGGCAACAGCATTGCAAAACTTTAGAAACGATATAAAAACCTGTAAAAACTGCCATAATATATCTGATGTTGAACTTTGTGAAATATGTTCAAATTCAAGAAGAAATACAAAAATAGTTTGTGTTGTAGAAGATATTAGAGATGTCATGGCTATAGAGAACACAGCACAGTTTAAAGGTTTGTATCATGTTTTAGGAGGTAAAATATCTCCAATAGAAGGCGTTGGTCCACATAATTTAACTATTGAAAGTTTGGTTGATAAGGTAAAAAATGAAGAAGTAAAAGAAATTATTTTAGCATTAAGTTCAACGATGGAAGGTGATACAACCAATTTTTATATTTATCGTCAATTACAGGATTTAGATGTTAATTTGACCACTATTGCAAGGGGAATTTCGGTTGGCGATGAAATTGAATATGCGGATGAAGTTACCTTAGGAAGAAGTATTTTAAATCGTGTTCCTTTCGAAAATAGTTTGAAGGGATAATTCCACAAGAGTGATACCGATATTATAATTCAATTCCATGTATATTTGCAGTCAATTACCGAAATGATTTAACCACATATTGTCATTTCTTAAATATTAGATATGACATTTAAAGAATTAGGATTGTCTGAGCCATTATTGAGAGCCATCAATAAAAAAGGATATACAGAACCATCAACCATACAAAAAAAGGCTATACCATTAATTTTAGAAGGTAAAGATGTACTTGCATCGGCACAAACTGGAACCGGAAAAACTGCTGGTTTCACCTTGCCAATGTTAGATAGGTTAACAAGCCAAAATAAATGGAAAAGAAGACCATTAAGAGCATTGGTTTTAACACCAACACGTGAATTGGCTGCTCAGGTTTATCAAAACGTGAGAGAATATAGCGAGTTTGTTGATATTAGATCTACTGTAGTATTTGGAGGAGTAAATCAAAAACCTCAAGTTAGAACTTTGAGAAATGGAGTAGATATTTTGGTTGCAACACCTGGAAGACTTCTTGATTTACATAATCAAAAAGCCTTTTCTTTAGCTAGAATTGAAATATTAGTTTTAGATGAAGCTGATCGGATGTTGGATATGGGTTTTTTAAGAGATATTAAAAAAATTCTAGCCTTAATGCCGGTGAAAAGACAGAATTTATTGTTTTCGGCTACATTTTCTAAAGAAATCAAAAAATTGGCAGGTAGCTTTTTACATCACCCGATAATGGTGGAAGCAACTCCTGAAAACACAACTGCAGAGAAAGTAAATCAAAAGGCATATCGCATTGATAAACAAAAGAAAACAGCCTTTATTATTCAATTGATTACAGAAGGTAATTGGGAGCAGGTTTTGGTTTTTACAAGAACAAAACACGGTGCAAATAAGCTTTGTAAAAAGATGATTGGCGCTGGAATAACTGCTGCTGCAATTCATGGTAATAAAAGTCAAACAGCAAGAACAAAAGCATTAGCCGGATTTAAAAAAGGGGAAGTCAGAGTTTTGGTTGCCACAGATATTGCTGCTAGAGGGTTGGATATACCATTATTACCCCATGTTATTAATTTTGAATTGCCAAATGTGCCTGAAGATTATGTGCATAGAATTGGTAGAACTGGTAGAGCAGGGGCAAGTGGCGAAGCAATTTCTTTGGTGTCACAAGAAGAAAAAGCATATTTAAGAGATATTGAAAAATTGCTAGATCAAAAATTAGAAATGGTAATTGTAAAAGGTTTTGAACCTGATAATTCTCCTTCAAAAGAGAAGGTAAATAAACCACAACATAAAAATTCTAGAAGAAAAGACGGAAATAAAAATTATTACGGGGGAGCTAAAAAGAATAATAAAAAGAGAAATTATAAAGGGTACAACAAAAAACAATCTAGCTAGTTTCTAATAAATTATCCAACTCTAAATTATAATCATACTGTAAATCTTCATGTAGAAATTTTATCTTTTTTCGGATAGTTTCAGTCAGTCTAAAGAAAATGTTTTCTATACGTTTGTGATGGTGAATACTAGGTTGGAAACCTTTCATTTTTTCACAAAAATAGATCAATAGTTCTACTTCGGTTTCTTTGTTTTTAGAGTATCTTATATATTTTTTAGTATAGTTTAAAATGGCACGAATACTTTTTCTAATAAAGTAGGGACTTTTTTTATTAACCAATTCAAATTTTTCGTCAATTTCATATTTAACACTTTCAATATAATTGGCTTCATCGGAAGATTCAAACAATAGATAGGTTAATAACTCTTTGTTTTCCTTTTTGAACCTAGATAAACGAAGGCAAAGATCCATCACTTCCTTTTGAGAGAGGTGGTTCAATTCTTGTTTAAGCTCCTTGAGGCTTACCGCTTTCATAATTATATAGGATTAAATCTTTTAAACGGAAATTTAAATATTATTTATTTAATATCGAGTTTTCTTGTTCAGTTAAAATTCTTGAACGAATAATAAACCGAAACCCAAGTGGAATTTCAAGAGAAAAGCTTGAACCACGGCCTTCTGTAATATCAACAGTTAAATGTGTGTGTTTCCAATATTCAAATTGATCCTGATTCATATAATAATTAACCCCTTCTAACTCTCCTAATAAAACATCACTATCATCTAAATACATATCACCCTCTTCAAATATCATCGGTGCAGACCCATCACAACAACCACCACTTTGATGAAAAATTAATTCACCATGTTTTTCTTTTAATTGTTTTACTAAATCTTTTGCCTTTTCTGTAATTGCGACTCTTTGCACCTCCATAGTTAATATAATTATAGAGGTGACCTTAGCCACCTCTATTTTTTAATGAATTAAATCTTTTTAAAAGAATCCTAATTTATTCTTATCATAAGAAATTAGCATATTTTTAGTTTGGCGATAATGATTCATCATCATTAAATGATTTTCTCTACCAAATCCTGATTTTTTATATCCACCAAATGGTGCGTGAGCAGGATATGCATGATAACAGTTTACCCAAACTCTACCTGCCTTTATGGCTCTTGGAATTTGATATAATTGATGAGCATCACGTGACCAAACACCAGCGCCTAATCCGTAAAGGGTATCATTTGCTATTTCAATAGCTTCCGCTTCATCTTTAAATTTAGTCACACAAACTACAGGTCCGAAAATTTCTTCTTGAAATACCCTCATTTTGTTATTACCTTCTAAAATAGTTGGTTGAACATAAAACCCATTAGCCAGATCTCCATCTAGTTTACAAGCTTCACCACCGGTTAAAACTTTGGCACCTTCTTCTTTTCCTATTTTAATGTACGAAAGTATTTTTTCTTGCTGATCATTAGAAGCCTGTGCACCTACCATAGTATTTACATCGTAGGGATCTTTTTGTACAATAGCATTCGTTCTAGCGATCACTTTTTCCATAAACGTATCATAAATATCTTCTTGCACTAAAATTCTTGACGGACAAGTACAAACTTCTCCTTGATTAAAAGCAAACAGAACTGCCCCTTCAATAGCTTTGTCTAAAAAAGCATCGTCTTTATCCATTACTGAATTAAAGAAAATATTTGGTGATTTACCACCCAATTCCATAGAAACCGGATTTAAATTTTTAGAAGCATATTGCATAATTAATTGACCGGTTGTGGTTTCTCCTGTAAAAGCAACTTTGTCTATTTTAGGACTTGATGCTAAAGGTTTCCCTGCTTCTGGTCCAAACCCATGAATAATATTAATTACACCAGGAGGAAATACATCAGCAATTTTTTCCATCAATAATGTTGCTGATGAAGGTGTTTGTTCGGCAGGTTTTAACACCACACAATTACCAGCAGCAAGTGCTGGTGGTAGTTTCCAAGACAACATCAATAGCGGAAAATTCCAAGGAATAATTTGCCCAACTACACCTAATGGTTCTTTAATGATTAATGATAATGTGTTAGCATCCAATTCTGTAGCTGAGCCTTCTTCTGCTCTAATCACAGCAGCAAAATAACGCCAATGGTCAACGGATAAAGGAATATCGGCATTAAGTGTTTCTCTAATAGGTTTACCATTATCACAAGTTTCTACTAAAGCAAATTCTTCTAAATTCTCTTCAATTATATCAGCAACTTTATTCAGTAGAGCTGCTCTTTCAGCAGCAGACGTATTACCCCAGGCTTCTTTTGCTGCATTGGCGGCATCAACAGCAAGTTCAACATCTTCTTTTTGCGATCTGGCATATTTTGCAATTAATAGATTGTCAATAGGAGAGTTATTATCAAAAAATTCACCACCCACTGGATCGACGAATTTCCCGTTAATAAAATTTCCATACTTTTCTTTAAATTTTGGTTTTGAATAACCCATGTTTATTTTGGTTTAAATTGATTGACACCTACTCTTTTAAAGATTTTCGGTTTTCTCTTTTTTATAAAATTCATTTACTTTTTAAAGCCATTTTTACGGCACTTTCAGCATGTATTTTTGTAGTATCAAAAATAGTAATGTCTACATCTTTCTGTTGGATTAACAATGGTATTTCTGTACAGCCTAAAATTACGCCTTCTGCACCTCGTTTTTCAAGGTTTTTTATAACCCTCTTATAAATCTCTCTAGAATTATTTTTTAAAATACCTTGAACTAATTCTTTATAAATAATATCATGAACAAACCCTCTATCCTTCTCATTAGGAATTATAGTTTCAATTCCAAAATCATTTAGAATATCTTTATAAAAATCCTTTTCCATAGTAAATTTTGTTCCCAAAAGAGCAATTTTTTTTAACCTTTTTTCTTTTATACTTTCTGCAGTGGCTTTTGCAATATGTAAAAACGGAACAGACGTATTTTTAATTATTTCATCACTAGAAATATGCATCGTATTGGTGCATAAAACAATCAAATCTGCGCCGGCATTTTCTAATTGCTTAGCAGATTGGACCATTATTTTATTTTGACTTTCCCAATCTTCAATTTTTTGTAATTTTTCAATTTCAGCAAAATCTACAGATACCAAAACACATTTAGCAGAATGAAAGCCACCAAGAATTTCATTCACTTTTTTATTTATTAAGTTATAATAAACAGCAGATGATTCCCAACTCAAGCCACCAATTAATCCAATTGTTTTCATACGTTTATTTTGTAATTTATGACCAATAAAAATCGTAAACACCCAAAATTGTTTGAAAATAATCAGGGTTGCTTTTTATTTGAATAAATTATTATTTAACAAAAAGAGGTGGTTAAACGATAAAGTTATATTATTTATTCAAATAAACAGTTCTATCATTTATAGCTTGCACATTTCTATAATTATTCAAAGGCATATTTTCTTTAAAGTGCATAATTTCATCATGTGAGACTTGCATTTGATTCTTGAAAATTATCCAATTTACATTCTCGGAACATGGAGGTGTTGTTAACGATCCGCTATAAGAATAATAATCTCTTTTTTTAGGTTGCAATTCTATCAATGGTAATTTATGGTCAATAATTTTAGATTTTCCATTTTCGATTGGAAGAAAAGATTCGAAAAATTCGAAAAATTCACTTTCTTTTCCTTCTTCCCCTAAAACACTTAAAACAGTTAACTCACCTTGATTACTTTTATGAACTAAATGAATTTCAATTGGATACCTAACTCCGTTAATTGTATGTTCTGATGGTTCGTGCAAATGCAATTGAATTAATTGGTAAATTTTATCGTTATAATTAATAGAATCACCTTTATCAAAATCAAATTGTATAGAATGGCCATTATTTACAACTTTATTTAATTTGGTTTCTCGTGAATACAATATTTTAAGGTTATTTTGAGAGCTAGATTCAGTAACATCATTTACCGTAATATTTATAGGAGATTGGCTCATACCTCCACAATCAGAATCTTTTTCAATTTCTGCCCAATTTTCAGGTGATGTTTCCCCTTCATAACTCCAATGTTTTTTGTCTTTATGATTGTCAATTTCAGATTCATGCTTATTTTCTACAGCTACCGATTCATCTTTTTTTATTTTAGTAGTTGTATTCTGATTTTTACAAGAACTGATAAAAACTACAGAAAAGCTTAAAAAAATTACTATTAATTGTTTCATTTTAATTTCATTTTAGTGTGATTTTTATATAATCACTTGTTAGACTTAATTTATATTTATAAAATTCAATTATATTAAAAAATCTGGATCATTATATTTAGGGTTAGGATACGTATAAAATCCTTTACCGGTACTTACTCCTAAGTTACCTTTATCCATGTAGTTTTCTTTAATCATTTCACTACTTTTTATTAAAGATTTATCGTCAAGTTCATTACCCCAAAGCATTCCAATATCGTATGCTGTTTTCATTCCAACCATATCTAAAATTCCAAATGGTCCTATTTTAGATTGAAGACCAATCATCCATGTTTTATCAATACTTTCAACGTCGGATATCTCTTTAGATAATAATTTTAATCCAGCTGTTAAAAATGGAACTAGTAAAGAGTTCAAAATATAACCATTTTGTTCTTTATGAATGGGAATAGGAACCATACCAATATTTTTGGCAAACTCCATAACTTGATCAAATATATTTGGGTCAGTTCCGGGATGCCCCATAACTTCTCCAATATTTGCATCCCAAATACCATTTGCAAAATGAAGAGCAAGAAACTTTTCTGGTCTACCTGATTCTTCTGCATATTGGCTGGGAAGTGTGGTGGAACTGTTTGTTGTGAAAATTGTTTTCTCAGGTGCAACCTTAGCTAACTCCGTATAAAAACTTTTTTTAATTTCAACTTTTTCTGGAACAGATTCACTTATCAAATCCGCATCTTTTACAGCTTCTTTTAAGTTTGTTGTATAACTTAATCTGCTATTTGTTTGATCTATAGTTTCTTGTGAAGTGCCACGAGTATTTAAAAAAAGGTCGGCAAAACTCTTATGAAATGCTTTGCTTTTTTCTAAACCTTCTTCAAACTTATCGTAAACAGTAACGTTAAATCCATTATTAGCTGTTTGCCAGGCAATTTGAGATCCTAAAGTTCCACCGCCAGCAATTGTAACATTTTTAATTTTCATGTTTCTAGCATTTAGTTGATTAATCGTTAAGGTGATTTTCAGTGATAAAGTTACAATTTTGAATTAAAAAATGATATTTTTATCTAATAATTTTATTTATGCAACTCTCAATAATAATTGTAAATTATAATGTATCAAGTTTTTTAGAACAATGTTTGTTAAGTACTCAGGCAGCTTTAAAAAATATTCCTTCAGAAATTATTGTTGTTGATAATAATTCCAATGATGATAGTTGTGAAATGATCAAGAAAAAATTTAGCACTGTAAAACTTATTGAAAATAAAGAAAATTTTGGTTTTGCGAAAGCGAATAATTTAGGGGTCGCTATTTCGGAAGGTAAATATGTTTTGGTTTTAAATCCGGATACAGTCCTAAGCGAAGACACTTTAGATAAAGTAATAAGTTTTGCCGAAAAACAAAAGAAATTGGGCGCAATTGGAATCAAATTTATAGATGGAACTGGTAATTTCTTACCTGAATGTAAACGTAATATTCCAACAGTAAAAATTGCAAATCAAAAAATAAGAGGAATCACCAAAAAGTATTATTCCAATCATATTTCTGAAAATGAAGTTTCAAAAGTTGAGATATTAACAGGTGCGTTTATGTTTATGAAACGCGAAGTATATTTAAATGTAGGAGGTTTTGATGAAGATTATTTTATGTTTGGCGAAGACATTGATTTGAGTTATAAATTACTAAATAAAGGTTTAGATAATTATTATTTTGGAGATACTACGATGATTCATTATAAGGGAGAAAGTACGATAAAAGACCTTTCTTATTTGAAGAATTTTTATGGGGCGATGCAAATATTTTACAAAAAGCATTATAAAGAGAATACATTGACTAGTTTTATTTCGGAAGTTGCTGTGAAATCCATGGTGTTATTAAAATCATCTTCAAGTTCAAAAGAAATTTTAAATAATAAAAATATTCAAACTCTTTTAATTATTAGTACTAATAAAGAAACGGTTCGTAAAATTAAAAACAAAATTAAGCCAGATCAATTGGAAGTTAGAGATATGTTGCCAGACAATTGTAAACGTTTTGATATGGTAATTTTTGATAATTCTATCTTAACAAACAAAAAAATAATAGCTGGTTTTATAAAATTAAAATTAGAAAATATTTCAAAAAGAATGATTCCAAAAAACACTTCTTTTTTTATAGGTAGTGATTCGTCATCAAGTAGAGGAGAAGTTAAATATTTTTGAATATTCTCTTAAGTCAAATACTCATTTACTTTTCAATTCTTATTCTACAATCGACGGCTACAATATCATTATCGTTTGCCATAAGTGGGTTAATATCTAATTCTGATATTTCAGGTATAACTTCCATTAAATCAGATATTTTACAAATAAAATTTGCATACTTTTCAAGGTTAATCGCTTTTTGCCCTCTTACACCTTTTAAAATAGAATAAGCTTTTAAATTTTCAATCATTTTATTTGCTTCTGTATGGGAGACAGGTGTCATACCAACACTTACATCCTTCATAATTTCAATAAAAACGCCACCTAAACCACATACAACAATTGGTGAAAAATTTGACTCTCTTTTAGCGCCAATAAAAATTTCTTTACCTGTAATCATGGGTTGAATTAATATGGATTTGGCACTTTCAATTTCCATCAAATTGTGGAAATTTTTAAGAAGCTCATTTTTATTTTTAACATTTAATATTACACCTCCATTATCTGATTTATGTAAGGGCCCAACTACTTTTTGAACAACTGGAAATTTTAAAATCTTTTCTATTTTGAGAAGCTCATCTAGAGTTTTAACTTCAAATTCTTTTACAAAATCAATTCCGGCAAGGCTTAATAATTCATAAGCTTTTTTAGGACTTAAATACCCATTTTTTGAATGGCTAATTATCTTGTTTGCACCTTTAACATCAATGACATTTTCTTTGCTGTTTTTGAAATCGGGTAATTTAGTATGATAAACTTGCCCCAATGCTTTACCAAATGAAACTTCATCCGCGAAAGCGACATTTCCATTATCAATAAATTGTAAAATTTCATTTTTTGCATTAACAACCGACGGTAAAATAGCGTAAATGGGTTTTTTACAAGTTCGTATTTTTTTATTTAAAACGGAGTAGGCATCAAAAACTTCTGTTAATCCAGGACTACCAAAAATTACAACGATAGCATCTATAGCGTCAAATTTATTTTCACAAAAATCAATAATGGTTTCTAATTGATCTGCAGTACCAGTAGCTAAAAAATCAATTGGATTGGAAACAGAAGAGCCATCATATAGTTGATCTAATAATTTGTTACTTTCTTTTCCTTTTATTTGAGGGACTTTTAATCCGTTTTTTGACAAAATATCGGTTAACATTACGGCTGGTCCACCAGCGTGAGTGATGATTGCTATATGTTCACCTTTCAGCTCTTTTTGCTGTAAAATACCAGCAACATTTATCAATTCATTTCTGCCAAAACAACGAGTAATTCCGGCTTTTTTAAATAAAGCATCTACAAAAATATCAGATGTTGCTAAAGCACCTGTATGCGATGAAGCTGCTCTGTTTCCTTCTTCAGAAGTCCCTGCTTTTATTGCTGCAATTTTACACCCTTTTTGTATTAAAGAAGTAGTATGTTTTAAAAATTTAGTTGGATTTTTTATACTTTCAATATATAGTAATTTAACTTTTGAACTCAGTTTATAATTAAATGTTTGATCAAAGTATTCTAATATTTCTTCAACACCAATTTGAGCACTGTTACCAACGGAATAAACATTTGAAAAAGTTAAACCTATACTTTGAGCAGCTTCCATAATAAAAACTGCAGTTGCTCCAGAACCTGAAATAAAATCAACTCCCTTAGGATCTAATTTAGGAATTGGAGTTGTAAAAACACCAGCATAATTTTGATTTATAAGGCCAATATTATTGGGACCTAATAAGGTGCCTCCAACTTGGTTGATTAAATGAACGATATTATTTTCTAACTTTGTTCCTTCTTCATCTTTTTCACTAAAACCTGCTGAAAAAATAATAAAACCTTTGGTATTTTTTTTCTGCGTTAGAACTTTTACAGTTGCTGGAATTAATTTTGCTGCAATTGCAATAATGGCTAAATCAACAGTAGGAATATCAATAATGTCCCTATAACATTTAATATTTTGAACATTATCTTTTTTTGGATTTACAACCAATAAATTACCTTTAAATTTATGGTCGGTTAAATTTTTTAAAACCCTGCCTCCGGGACTCTGAATATTATCAGAGCCTCCAATCACAACGATACTTTTTGGATCAATTAAGTTGGTATGAATCATAAATTAATTAAAGATTTCGTTATGTAAATTAATAAAAAAAAATGATTTTATACCCTGATATTTATCAATATAATTATGAATAAAATATCGTTATTTTGAATAGAATTTTAACCTCGATATATATGTACGCATTTTCCAATGCTGTTAATTCAATGCATTCTGAAGATATTAAATTATTGATGCAGCAATCTTCAGGAAAAAGTATGATTTCATTTGCTGGTGGAATGCCAAATATTAATCTATTTCCTGTGAAACAAATGGATGATATTTATAATTCTTTATCAGAAGATTTAAAAAAGTTGTGTTTTCAATATGGACCAACTTCTGGTTTTCCCCCATTGGTAAAATCACTCGAAAAAATATTATCTAAAAAAGGGTTACCAACAGATAGAGATAAAATATTAATTACCACTGGGTCACTTCAAGCAATTAGTATAATTACTCAGGTGTTTGTAAATGAAGGAGATGTAATATTGACGGAGAACCCTAGCTTTGTTGGAGCTTTGTCAGTTTTTGAAACTTATGGTGCAGATATTCACGGAATTCCTATCGATAAAAACGGAATTGATATTGAAGCTTTAAGAGATAAACTTAAAAGTTTAGAAAAGAAGCCAAAGTTTTTATATGTCACTCCAAATTATCACAATCCCGCTGGAATTATTTATTCACCAAAGCGAAAAAAAGAGCTGTTAGAGGTTTTATCAGGAACAGGAATTATTTTGTTAGAGGATGATGCTTATAGTGATTTGTACTTTAAAGAAGAAGAGAAGTATTTAACAAAATCAATGAAATGTAATAACGATTATGATGTAGAAATTATTTATACAGGATCGTTTTCAAAAATATTAGGTCCGGGTTTTAGATTAGGATACATGCTTGCCTCGCCAGAAATTTTCGAAAAAGCAGAAACAATCAAGCAGGCTTTAGATGCCTGTACATCAAACTTTATGCAAATATTGGCAAATGAATTTTTGGTGCAGAATAAATTGCAACCGTATTTAAAGTTTTTGCGTAAAGAATATGAAGGTCGTAAAAACTTGTTACACGAAAGTCTAAAAAAGCACTTACCAAAAGAAATTACCTGGAACGAACCAAAAGGCGGATTTTATATTTGGTTGAAGTTACCAAACGATATTAATTCAACTGAAATTTTTAAAGAAAGTATAAAAAAAGGTGTTGTATTTGTAACAGGAAGAACCTTTGATCCATCAAGTAAAAAAGATGACCGGATTAGACTTTCCTTTGCTAATGTTCCAAAAAAAGAGATGGATAAAGGAATAAAAATACTGGCTGATTCTATTATGTTAATAATGAATAAAGCTCAAATCAATAAACAAACTCGGTGAAATCTTTAGCCATTTGTTTACCAGTTTGAAAAGCTTTTATATTTAACTGGATAATTTTTTCACTTTTGTTTTTAAATAAACCATGAATTGCATTTAGCAAACTTTCTTCAGATAAAGGAATAAATGAAGATGCTGCACCTAATAAAATCATATTGGCAATTTTTGAATTGCCTAATTTTTTGGCAATATCTGTTGCATTGATAATAATATGATTTGAATGAGATTTAATTTGCTTGTATAAATTATCTTTTTTAGGATAATCTAAAATATTTGCAAAAGGTTTAGAATCGGTAATTAACCAACCATTATTTTTTAAATAAGGAATGTATCTTAACAGTTCCATTGGCTCTACAGACAAAATCATATTAGCTTTTCCTTTTGGAATTAAATCAGAATAAATTTCTTTATTAGATATCCTAACATGCGATTGAACCGCTCCACCACGTTGGCTCATGCCATGAACTTCTGATTGTTTGACATATAAATTTTCATTTAAAGCTGCAGTATCTAATACAGCTGCAATTGTTAAAATTCCTTGTCCTCCTACTCCTGATAAAATAATGTTTGTATTCATTTGGTTTTGGTTTAGTTCAAAGCTGTCAATTTTTGTTTGATTATTTCTTTTTTCTCTCGTGATAACCTCACACATGGCCTTTGAGATATAATTACAGATACACCTTTATATTTAATTTCATTTCTTAATAGGTCAATATTTTTAATATGGTTTTTCTTTAACGGAACCATCATTTTTAAATGATCAGGTTCAACACCAAGTCCTAAACAAATGTTTTTTAATCTACCAACGGCAGTTGAATCTTGAGCACCTGTCATTGCAATAGCTGAATTGTCAGAAATAATTACGGTGATAGGCGTTTTTTCATAAACAGCGTCTAATAAACCAGTCATACCAGAATGTGTAAAAGTAGAATCACCAATTATAGCAATTGCATTTTCAACTCCAGCATCGGCTGCTCCCTTCGCCATAGTAATTGAAGCCCCCATATCAATTAAAGTGTTGATTGTATTTAATGGTGCTAATGCTCCCAAAGCATAACAACCAATATCTCCAAATACTCTTTTTTCTCCAATTTCTGGAATCAATTCATTGATTGCATTAAACAAATCGGTGTGCCCACACCCTTCGCAAAGTTGTGGTGGTCGTCCTTTAACAACATCGGACACATTTTTAGATTTATCATAATAAAAACCTGCAGCTCTACCAACAATATTTGGGTCTAATTCACCAACAAGAGGTAGAATGCCACTTAATTTTCCAATAATTTTAGGATCTTCATCAAAATAGTCATGCAATAACTCTTCAACCAATGGATATCCCTCTTCAACAATTAATATTTTATCACAATGATTGTATAATTCTTTGATCTTTTTTTTAGGAACTGGATATTGTGAAACTTTTAATAAAGAATAAAACTCTTTATTTTCATCAATATTCTCCATCACATAATTGTATGCAATACCACAAGCAATAATTCCTAGTGATTTGTCTTTGCTTAAAGTTAATTTATTTAAAGATGATTTTTCAGAGCTCTTTAATAGTAACTTTTTTTTCTTAACCAATTTTTCAAATTGAATTTTGGCATTGGCAGGAATTAAAGCAAACCTTTTGCTATTTATAGGTAATTGAATTCCGTTTTGAGTTCTTCTCTCTTTAAAAGTAACCCCTGATCTTGAATGTGATAAACGAGTTACCATTCTTACCAAAATCGGTAACTTTAATTCTTCTGATAGTTCAAATGCGTAGTGCATTATATTATATGCATCTTGTTGGTTTGATGGTTCAAGAATAGGAACCATTGCAAATTTTCCATAAAACCTTGAATCTTGTTCATTTTGAGAAGAGTGCATTGATGGATCATCAGCTACAACCACAACTAGACCTCCGTTTATTCCAGAAACAGCCATATTCATAAAAACATCAGAAGCAACGTTTAAACCAACATGTTTCATGACAACCATAGATCTTTTCCCCGCGTATGACATTCCCAAAGCTGCCTCCATAGCAGTTTTTTCATTGACTGACCAAGTAGAATGAATTCCTAAACTTTTGGCTTTTTTTGATTTTTGAATATATTCGGTTATTTCTGTTGATGGTGTTCCTGGGTAAGCATAAACTCCTGACAAACCTGCATCTATAGCTCCTTGAGCAAGAGCTTCGTTTCCTAAAACTAATTTTTTCATTAATTTTTTTGTTTTTTAACTGGGTAAAAGTATAAGTTTTGATCTGTATTTTTTATGATTTTCATCATGGTAGAAAATGATGGAATAACTTTATTGTTTTTAACAAATATGTGATAGTAATGGTGAAGAAGAGTTAAAAGAAATTGGAAGTAAAAAAGCATAATCCGGCCGACAGTAAAAAAAGGGGATTAAAACTACCGACCTGGAAAATGCCTTATTCGTTGGTTATAACGAAAAACATAAAAATATTATTGCTTTAAACACTAGAGTATTAGTTGAAATAGAATATTTTTCGTAAGTTTTTGCTAAACAATCCAATGAAAATGTATTATTTGATTCTATTTAGAATTAATTTCAATATTTTTATTGAAATTTTAATTAGTATATTTTTGTTAAGCCAAAATTGATAAATGATGTTAAACAAAAAGTTTAAATTTACTTCAAGTAAACTTGAAAAGATCAAAATATCATTGATTGTAACTTTAGGCTTGGTTTTTATTTTGTTATTTTTAAAACCATTTGATATGTTTTCGTATATACCGAAGAATAAATGGTATTTGTACTTTGGTTATGGTTTAAGTTTGTTTTTTGCACATCTTGCAACTATTTTTGTTGAAGATAAAATCTACATCAAACAGGAGAGAAATTGGTATATTAAAAATGAAATATTGATTAAGTTATTTTATTTTCTCATTGGTAGTTTATTTATTTATTTATATCATTTTTTATTTGTAAAAACTTTTCAAAGACCCTGGACAAATTTCCCTGTTTTTGTTTATAAATATACTTTACCGTTCTTTATAATATTATTACCCATTATGGTTTTTTTTAGAAAAATTAATGGAGAGATTTATTCAATAAAACTTGAAAAAGTTGAATTATCAGGTACTAATAAAAAAGAAAAAGTTGAGCTGTTAAAAAAATCCATTCTTTTTGTAAAATCAGAAAACAATTATGTTACTGTTTTTTATTTAGATGATGAAATTGTTAAAAAAATAATATTGAGAAATACTTTGGCAAATATTTCAAATCAGGCGAATTTTTTAATGAAATCTCATAGATCTTATTTGGTAAACTCAAATCAAATCAAATCATTAAAAGGCAACTCTCAAAATGCATTTTTATTATTGAATTCTTTCGATCAAAAAATTCCGGTTTCTAAAACATACTTTAAGGATATTGAAAAGTCAATAAATTAAAATAGTAATTTTCTGATTATTTTTCATCCCTGAAATTATGCATTCATCCCTAAAATGAGACTTTCATCACAATTATTATCACATTACCACAAAGATTTGTTAGAGATTAATTAACTTATTTTATTTGTTGTTTAAATCTATAATACAATGCGTAAAATTGTTTTTATTACAGGGGCAACATCCGGAATTGGTAAAGCAACAGCCGAGTTATTTGCATATCATAACTATGATTTAATTCTTACCGGAAGAAGAGAGAATGAATTAAAAAAAATATCGGATAATATTAACTCAATTTACAATGTTGAAGTTTTAGCCTTACCTTTTGATGTAAGCATAAAAGAAGCTGTAATTAAAGCAATTAAATCTATACCAAAAAAATGGAAAAATATTAGTGTATTGATAAACAATGCCGGATTAGCAGCTGGATTAGATAAAATTCAAGATGGAAAAACAGATGATTGGGATACTATGATTGACACTAATATTAAAGGTTTACTCTATATTAGTCATGAAATTATACCATTATTAACTGCTAATAAAAATGGACATATAATCAATATTGGTTCCACAGCTTCAAGAGCTGTTTATGAAAAAGGAAATGTTTATTGTGCGACAAAATTCGCAGTTGATGCACTTTCAAAAACAATGCGAATTGATTTATTAGATAAAGGGATCAAAGTTACACAAATTTTACCTGGAGCAGCCGATACCGAATTTTCTCTAGTAAGGTTCAAAGGAGATCAATTAAAAGCAGATAATACCTATAAAGGGTATAAACCTTTGACTGCAAAAGATATAGCCCAAACAATTTATTATGTCACAACGGTTCCATCGCACGTATGTATTAATGAATTAGAAATTACTGCTTTAGCTCAAGCGAACAGCAATTATTTTTATAAAGAATAAGTTATTTTAAATAAAATTTTGTTTAGATACAATTAAAATTAAAAAAGTATGAAAATTACCAGTGGAGAGTATATTGCTAAGTTTTTAAAAAACGAAAAAGTAGAAGTTGTTTTTGGTATCATTGATGGTACTTATCAAGGTTTGATTGCCGGTTTAAAAAAGGAAGGCATTCGCCTAATTACGCCACGTCATGAAACAAGTGCAGCTCATATGGCGGGAGCTTATGCTCGTGTTACTGGAAAATTAGGAGTATGTATTGCTAGCAATGGCCCAGGGGTAGCGAATATTTTGCCTGGTGTAACGGTAGAAAATGCTGAAGGGAATAGGGTTTTGTTAATTACAAGCTCTCGAAGAGCGGGAATTGGTTACCCCGATAGAGGAGGAACTTATCAGTACTTTGATCAGGTTGGAGTTATTTCGAATATTTCAAAGTATTCTGTTACAACTCCTCATGCCAATAGAATACCTGAATTAATGAAAAAAGCTATGAGAAAGAGTTTTATTGGTCGACCTGGAATTGTTCATCTTGATTTGCCTGAAAATTTAATGAACTCTAAAAGTGAATTTCCGGAGTTAATGAGTCCTGAAACATATCGATTAAATTATCGATTAAGTGCTTCTAAAAAACAAATTAACGAAGCTGCTAAGGTTTTAATGTCAGCAAAAAAACCAATTATTCACGCTGGTAGCGGAGTGATACATTCCTTGGCTTTTGAAGAATTAAAAGAATTAGCTGAATTGTTAAAAATACCCGTTGTAACTAGTTGGGCGGCGAGGGGCGTTTTAACTGAAGATTCGAATTTGGCTATACCAATGATTCATATAGATGTAAATAACAAGGCAAGAAAAGAGGCTGATGCAGTTTTGGTTTTGGGTTCTCGTTTAGGTGAAACAGATTGGTGGGGTAAAGCACCATATTGGAATACTCCTGACAGACAAAAAATAGTTCAAGTAGATATTGATGAAGATGTTATTGGTAATATTCGTCCTGTTGATGTACCTGTATTATCAGATATAAAATCATTTTTACAAGATTTAATCAAAGAAGTTAGTAAATCAAATAATAAAATAGATTATTCTTCTAGAGAATTGTTTATTAATGATTTACAAAAAGCAACTATAAGTGATAGAGCCAAATTAGATAAAAAATTATCTGATAAAAAATCGCCAATGATAACTGCTCATGTTCCAAATATTGCTAATCAGGTTTTTTCAAAAGATTCACTTGTCGTTTTTGATGGTGGAAATTCAGCAGTATGGGGTAATTTTTTCCATAAAATAACTACACCAAACACGATACTATCTACCTTTAAGTTTGGCATGCTAGGTGCGGGATTAGGACAGGCCTTAGGTGCCGCTGCAGCTTTTCCTAATCGTCAGGTTTACTGCATTATTGGTGATGGAGCAATGGGTTTTCACCCTCAAGAAATCGAGACAGCAATACGTAATGATCTTAAACCGATCTTTTTTGTTATTTGTGATAAACAATGGGGTATGGTTAAAATGACTCAACAATTCGCGATGAAACCTATTAAGACAATGATTAAAAAAGAGCTATCATCTAGCGAAACAATAAATACTGATTTAGGTGAAATAGAGTTTGATAAGTTGGCTGAAAGTATGGGAGCACATGGAGAGAGAGTTTCTTCTCCTGATGAGTTAGAACCAGCTATTAATAGATGTGTTCAAGCGAATAAATGTGCTGTGATTCATGTAGATGTTGATCATGTTAAACATATGTGGGCACCAGGGTTGATGAATTTTAAAGCAATGCATCAGGAACCTAAAGGCAAATAAGAAAAGTATTTTTATTCATAATAAGTATCTTTCAAGATATAATAACTTTAAATTAAACAAGTGAATAATGTAGATGACATTATATTAAATTTTGATCCGAACAGTTTAATGGTTTTGAATGTAATTTTAGCCATTATCATGTTTGGAGTGTCACTTGATCTTAAAGTAGATGATTTTAAAAGGGTTGTACAAAATCCAAAGGGTCCAATTATTGGTGTAATAGCTCAGTTTTTGTTGTTGCCCGCTTTTACTTTTGCATTGACCTTATTAATTAAACCTGCGCCCTCTGTAGCCTTAGGAATGATATTAGTTAGTACTTGCCCCGGTGGTAATGTTTCTAATTTTTTTACTAATTATGCCAAAGGAAATACAGCCTTATCGGTTAGTATGACTTCAATTTCTACAGTTTTGGCAATTTTTATGACACCAATAAATTTACATTTATGGGGTGGTTTGAACCCTGATACAAAAGTGCTATTAACTAAAGTAAATATTAGTTTTTGGGATATGTTACTTACTATTTTTTTGATACTTGGTATTCCGCTTATATTAGGTATGTATTTTGCTACTAAAAAACCAAATATTGCAAAAAAATTAAAAGTGCCATTTAAGTATGCTTCGGTTATATTTTTTGTAGGTTTTGTATTAGCATCTTTTTCAAATAATATAGATAACTTTTTGAAGTACATAAAGTATGTAATGTACATTGTTGCGGTTCATAATTTGGTAGCCTTATCATTAGGGTATTTTGCGGCAAAATTTGGAAAATTAAAAGAAATAGATAGAAGAGCGATTACGATGGAAGTTGGAATTCAAAATTCAGCTTTGGGTTTAATACTAATTTTTGATTTTTTTAATGGCCTTGGCGGAATGGCTTTGATAACCGCATGGTGGGGGATATGGCATATTATTGCTGGTTTAGTTTTAGGGTCATTTTGGTCAAAAAGGAGCCCAATAGAAGAAATACAAAAAATATAATCAAAATGGAACAAAAAAGGATTTTAGTAACAGGTGCAGAAGGTTATATAGGTAAAAAAGTTATTAAAAGATTATTAAATCAGCATTCAGGAGTTGATGTCGTTGTTGGTATTGATATTAAAGACTCAGGGAATTATGTAAAAGAAAATTTTCATTTTGTGAAGTGTGATATTCTATCTAATACCCCCGATTTATTAATTAAAAAGTATAATATCAATACAATTATTCATCTAGCATCAATAGTAAAAGCTCCTAAAGGAATGAGCCGAGAAACCATGTATAATATTGATGTAGTAGGTACTAAAAAATTGTATGAAAGCGCTATAAAAAATAAAGTTAGTCAATTTATTATAACTACAAGTGGTGCATCTTACGGTTACTACTCTGATAATCCTAAATGGTTAAAAGAAACAGATCGAATAAGAGGAAATGATGAATTTGCTTATTCACAGCATAAAAAATTAGTTGAAGAAATGCTTCTTGATTATCGTTTAAAGAATGCATATCCTAAACAATTGATTTTAAGACCTGGAACAGTTCTTGGAAAAGGAGTTTCAAATCAAATTACCGATATGTTTGAAAAAAAGGTGGTAACGGGTATAAAAAATGCAAAAACACCCTTTGTTTTTATTTGGGATGAAGATGTTGTAAACATAATATTTAAAGGGGTTTTTGAAGAAAAGTCTGGTATTTATAACCTTGCGGGAGATGGTTTTTTAACACTTCCTCAAATTGCTAAAATATTAAAAAAACCTTTTATTGGAATCCCTGCCGGATTCTTGAAACGAGTTTTAAGTTTTTTGAAAAAAATAAATCTAACTCAATATGGACCAGAACAAATTAGATTTTTATTATACAGACCAGTTTTGTCAAATGCCAAGCTAAAATCAGAATTTAAATACACTCCAAAATTAACTTCAAAGGAAGTCTTTGAGTTTTATTTGTCGAATAGTAAATAGAATTAAAAACAGATTAGAACTTGAAACTTAATAATAAATATAAGAATAAAACTGTTGTAATTACTGGAGCAGGCAGTGGTATAGGGGCAGAGTTTGTTAATTTTTTTGCTAGACAGAATTCTAAGATTGCACTTATAGATATGCAGTTGGAGGGAATGAAACAAATTGCATTAAAAACAAACTTAGAAAATGATGATTATTTACTTTGTGATTTAGATATAACCAATGAGTCAAAAGTAAAATTGACCATAGATACTATTATTAAAAAATTTGGAACAATTGATTTTTTAATTAACAACGCCGGAATTAGCCAAATAAGTTTATTTGAGAGTACTAATTTGAGTATTTTTAAAAAAGTTATTGATGTCAATTTCTATGGTACGGTATATTTAACAAAATATGCATTACCATACCTTAAAAAATCTAAGGGTCAAGTTATTGCTATGTCAAGTGTAGCAGGGTTTTCACCACTATACGGTCGTACGGCTTACTCAGCAAGTAAACATGCATTGCATGGTTTTTTAAATTCATTACGTGCAGAAGAAAAAGAAAACGGAATAGATGTTTTAATAGCATGTCCGTCTTTTGTAAAGACAAATATTGAAAAACGTACATTTAATAAAGATGGTAAGCCTTTTGGGAAAAAAAAAGGTACACCAGGAAATATAATGACACCTGAATTTGTAGTGTTAGAAGTAATTAAAGGTGTTGAAAATAATAAAAATACAGTCTACATTTCAAATATTTCCAAAATTTCCAGATTGATATCATTCTTCTTTCCAAAAATATTTGAAGAAAAAATGAAAAGTAAAGTAAAGGCTGATTTTTAATTAATTAACACAAATAATTATATTCAGATTAAAAACGTAATTGGTAACTACGTTGCTATTTGTAAAAAATTTAACCCAATATCTTTTTGATAACTTATCTTTTTTAAAGGATTGTTTTTTACTCTAATTAACTTAATTAATTAGAGCAAGTAATTACATAATAAATTTCTTAAATTTGCATTGCTTAAATCGCAAATTGATATGTCAAAATTTGAATTAAAATTACCAAAAATGGGTGAAAGTGTTGCAGAAGCAACCATAACTTCTTGGCTAAAAGAGATTGGTGATACTATTGATTTAGATGAACCAATTGTTGAAGTTGCAACAGATAAAGTTGACTCAGAAGTGCCAAGTGAAGTTGAAGGTATTTTGGTTGAAATTTTGTAT
>Ga0209633_10001251_pt1 | contig 26844 bp, 26 predicted proteins | sample Cruoilmetagenom1_FD_187290 | JGI IMG/M metagenome (GOLD analysis project Ga0209633, IMG submission 187290) | Oil polluted marine microbial communities from Coal Oil Point, Santa Barbara, California, USA - Sample 1 (SPAdes) (version 2) | ecosystem: Environmental > Aquatic > Marine > Oil seeps ...
CTGGATCCCGGGTCGAGCCCGGGAACTGATGGGAGGGAGGACAAGGTACTCAAGCGAAAACCCAAACCGCCATAACGTTAGTTTGTGGCTCCACTGAAAACTATCACGCGGCGAGGCGATCCGCCGCGCCATTGGCGTTGGGTGTTAAACAAAGCTCTACATGGCAGCCCTCGCTCCGTGCCAGCGCAAGGATTTGAGTGAGCGCAGCGACACTCAAATCCGTCAGCGCGTGAACGGCCGCTGAGCGCAGCTCAGCGGAAAGGCATAAAGCAAATCGAAAAAGAATAAAGAATATAAAGCCAACTTATTCCACTTGCATAGGGATTATGGCTATGGCATATCCGCCGCACAAATACAGGTACTATTCGTGTGTTTTGGGGGCCGTAGCTCAATTGGTAGAGCGCTTGCATGGCATGCAAGAGGTCGTCGGTTCGATTCCGATCGGCTCCACCATCCAGTCTGTTCTCAAACTGGATCATTAAACTCTCCTAAGTGAGCACTCTCGCATAAATCAGGCTTAATTATGCCCCATAAGCGCTGACGTTAAACAAGGCGAAAATAAAAAATGGTGCGGGCGGCCGGAATCGAACCGGCACTCCTATACAGGAACAAGATTTTAAGTCTTGCGTGTCTACCAATTCCACCACGCCCGCATTGTGCGCAAAGTGTTTGCTTTGGTAGGCGCGCAATATGACAAACAATTTATTTATTGCTAGTTAAAAATTGCGCGTAGGCCAAATAATTTGCATATAGGCGACATGAAATTTGAACCTCCCCTAATTGAAGGCCGCCTGATAGAGCGCTATAAACGGTTTTTCGCCGATATAGAGCTGGAAGACGGCTCTGTGATAACCGCCCATTGCGCCAATACGGGCTCTATGGCGGGTCTCAAAGAGCCTGGGAATCGCGCTTGGGTGTCAAAGGCCAGCAACCCTAACCGCAAGCTGAAATATGATTGGCGTGTTGTTGAGGTTGATGGGGCCATGGTCGGCATTCATACGGCCATCCCCAATACGATTGTTGAGGAAGCGCTTATTGAAGACCGCATTGCTGAGCTAACGGGATATGATAGTTTGCGCCGCGAAGTAAAATACGGGCAAAACTCGCGCATTGACTTTCTGCTAGAGAGCCAAGGGCGGCGGCCTTGTTACGTCGAAGTTAAGAGTATCACATTTTCGCGCAAGCCCGGCCTCGCTGAATTTCCTGATAGTCCGACGGCGCGCGGCACCAAACATCTGGGCGAGTTACAAGCCATGGCGGAAGGCGGCGCGCGAGCCGTGATGCTATACGCAATCCAGCGCGATGATTGCAGCCGTTTTTCTATCGCCGCTGATGTCGATCCTGCCTACCAAATAGCGCTTACTCACGCGCGCAAGTCGGGGGTTGAGAGCCTGGCTTATGCGTGTAATATGAGCATAGATGAAATAAGTATTTCCACGCGCGTGAAAATCGTGGAATAAGAATGAGAATTGTTCTAAAGGTTTCACATGAACTATATTGAAGCAGATGCAGAAGACACGGTGCGCGGCAGCGCTATACGCCTCCACACAGGCGCAGATTTTGAAGGCATGCGCAAAGCGGGTCGGCTGGCGGCGGAATGTCTTGATATGCTTGCACCGCTTGTGCAGCCAGGCGTAACAACTGAAACGCTCGATAACGCTGCGCGTGAATTTATCATGGATAACGGCGCCCTGCCCGCTTGCCTTGGTTACCGCGGTTATAAGCACACGATTTGCACCTCGATCAATCATGTGGTTTGCCACGGCATTCCTGCGCCTAAGCCTCTCAAGAACGGCGATATTGTCAATATTGATGTCACCGTTATTGTGGATGGCTGGCATGGCGATACCTCGCGCATGTACCCTGTCGGCACGATAAACCGCAAAGCCGAGCGGCTTATAAATATCACATATGACGCGCTGATGCTCGGAATTGCGCAAGTGCGCCCAGGGCAAACCACTGGCGATATTGGCGCGGCGATTGAGAAATTCGCCCACGCTGAGCGCTGTTCTGTGGTTGAAGATTTTTGCGGGCACGGGCTGGGCCGCCTGTTCCATGACGCGCCCAATATTTTGCATTTCGGTAATCCTGGTGAAGGGGAAGTGCTCAAAGAAGGTATGTTTTTTACTATAGAACCCATGATCAATTTGGGCCGCCCAGATTGTAAAGTTCTCTCGGATGGCTGGACGGCTGTGACTCGCGACAAAAAATTAACGGCGCAATTTGAACATTCTATGGGCGTCACGGCTACGGGCGTTGAGATATTCACTAAATCCCCCGCGGGCCTCGATAGACCGCCCTATATATAAATGAGCAAGGGCGGGGAGCAAAAACAGGTAAAACCAAAGCCGCATTATCACGGCCACCGCGACCGTTTACGCGCACGGTTTTTAGAAGGCGGCGTAGACGCCCTCGCCGATTATGAACTGCTGGAGCTCTATCTATTTCGCTCCATCCCGCGCCGCGACGTCAAACCCATCGCCAAAGACTTAATCGAAAAATTTGGTAGTTTCGCAGATGTTATTTCTGCGCCCATCGCCCGCCTTGCCGAAGTGAAGGGCATTAGCGACAAAATTGCGCTGGATTTGAAAATACTGCAGGCTGGTTCACTAAAGCTGGGTAAGCAAGCAGTGCTCAACCGCCCTGTCCTGTCGTCTTGGTCCGCTTTGCTCGATTATTGCCGCTCGGTGATGCAGTTTGAGGACAAAGAGCAGTTTCGCGTACTGTTTCTTGACCGCAAGAACCGCCTGATTGCAGACGAAATACTGGGCCAAGGCACCATTGACCGCGCCCCCGTCTATCCGCGCGAAATTATTAAGCGCGCCTTAGAACTAGGCTCAACCGCTATTATCCTTGCTCACAACCACCCCTCGGGCGACCCAACGCCGAGCACGAGCGATATAGAAATGACCGCCAACATTATCGGCGCCGCCAAAGCCATAAATATAAGCGTCCATGATCACCTCATCATAGGCCGCAACGACATCGCCAGTTTCAAAGCACTGGGACTTATGTAGGGAAATGACATGACTGAAAATAAAAGCTACCGCACTCTAGTGCTAATATTGCTGACCCTCGTCTATGCCTTTAGCTTTATTGACCGCTCTATCATCAACTTTCTATCGCCAATGATCAAAGCGGATTTAGGTCTTGAAAATTGGCAAATGGGTCTGCTCAAGGGCTTGGCCTTTGCAGTATTTTACACTCTTATTGGTCTGCCAATCGCTTGGCTCGCAGACCGCTATAACCGGGTCAACATATTAGCGACATCGCTAGCAGTTTGGTCGCTATTTACAATATTTACAGGCAAGGCGACAAATTTCATGCAAATTGGGTTGGCCCGTGTGGGCGTGGGCATTGGTGAAGCTGGAGGTAGCCCGCCCGCCCATTCAATGATTTCTGATCTTTATCCAAAAGAGCAGCGCGCAAGTGCTTTGTCTATATACTCGCTTGGCATTCCATTGGGCCTAATGTTTGCCTATTATATTTCAGGCCTTGTAGTTGGCAATCCAGAACCAGGGCCAAATCACAGCAAAATCTGGCGCAGCTTACTGTTCTATCTTGGCGTGGCGGGCATTGTCCTAGCAGTGGTTTTACGTATTGTAGTACGCGAGCCAAAGCGCGGGGCTCAAGACAGTCCACAAGATAGTGTTGAGCAAGAACCATTTTTCAAATCCCTTGGAAAACTGATGACAATCCCGTCTTGGTGGTCAATGTGTCTTGGGATTTCATTTGCATCATTTGTTGGCTACGCATTTTCCGCATGGCAAATTGATTACTTACTTCCTTTCGACACGCAATCAGGCAGCGATTGGGGTTTTCGCAAAATGATGTATGCGCTAGCCATTATCAACGGCATAGCCTATGGCGGCGGTACATATCTTGGCGGCGTTATTGCCGAAAAGTTTGCTAAAAAATCTGTACGTGCTTATGGCCTAGTCCCAGCAGTGACAGTTTTATTGGCCATGCCCTTTGCCATCGCGTCCTTTTGGGCCAGCACAGTGATGGGCCATATGATTTTCATTACAATATTTGTGGTTTTTCTGGGTATGTATTTAGGGCCGGTATTTTCCGTGGCGCAAACATTAGCGCCTCTAAATATGCGGGCCATGTCAACAGCGGCGTTCTTCCTTATCCTTAACATTATCGCGCTTGGCGGCGGGCCAACAACGGTTGGCTTTATGGTCAGCGGCCTCGAAGGCAAATATGGAGAAGTACCCGCCATTCGCATATCCATCACGATTGTCTGCTTTATGTTTCTTCTTTCCGCTTTCTTCTTTATGTATGCTGCCAAACATCTCCCTAAAGACTGGGAAGATGCGCAAAGAAGGAATGAAGGTTTGGCAAAGGATACTAGTTAGGGTAAAGAGCGTGCGAAATCTTGTAATTGATTCAATGGAGTTTTTCACATGACACGAAACACACACAAATATGCTGTAATGGCTGCAGTAGCATCAGGTTTATTGCTTAGTGCTTGCGGCAATGGCAAAACTGAAACCCCTACTGCGCCAAAAATAGATACAAGCCAGATTAAACCTGCGCAAAACACTATGAATATTTTGCCAGCAAATATGACTATGGGCGCAGCGCTGATTAACCCGCCGCGTGCAAAGGACGGGTTTGGCGCTCTTAATGTTCAGACAATTGGCACTTATAATGGTCTATATACGCTGCTGCAAAAGAACGGCCTAACGCTTGGGAATGTTATGCGCGTGCGGGTTTCCCTTGCGCCTGACGCTTCTGGCAAAGTCGATTATGACGCCTATATGGCTGAGTACAAAAAGTTCTTTGGCACAGAGAAAATACCTAGCGAGCCAATCCATGTCATCACAGGAGTGCGCTCCCTACCCACGCCTGGTCAACTAATATTGATCGAAGCTGATATAGCTATCCCCGCAAAGCCCAAAACACAGAAAGCCGAATAATGATACCTCGTTATGCCCGCAAAGAAATGACCGACATATGGTCACAAGAAACTAAATTTCGCATTTGGTTTGAAATCGAAGGGCATGCTTGTAATGCTATGGCCGACTTGGGTGTTATCCCCAAAGAAGCTGCCAAAAACATTTGGGACAAAGGCAGCGCCGCTACATTTGACGTTGCCAAAATTGACGAGATCGAGCGCGTAGTAAAGCATGACGTCATCGCCTTCCTCACTCATCTTGCGACATTTATTGGCGAAGATAGCCGCTTCGTGCATCAAGGCATGACATCTTCTGATGTTTTGGATACCACTTTGTCCGTGCAGCTCGCCCGCGCCACTGATATTCTTATGGTTGGTATGGACCGCGTCTTGGCGGCCCTCAAAACCCGCGCGCTAGAACATAAATTAACACCAACTATTGGCCGCTCCCACGCTATCCATGCCGAGCCGACAACATTTGGGCTAAAACTGGCGCAGGCTTACGCCGAATTTGCCCGCTGCAAAGACCGCCTCATCGCTGCCCGCGCAGAAATCGCAACATGTGCTATCTCTGGCGCGGTTGGTACATTTGCCAATATTGATCCTAAGGTCGAAGCCCATGTGGCCGAAAAACTAGGCCTAACGGTTGAGCCCATCTCTACGCAAGTCATTCCCCGCGACCGCCACGCCGCCTATTTTGCGGCTCTGGGCGTAATTGCGAGCTCCATCGAGCGGCTAGCCACAGAAATCCGTCACCTTCAACGCACTGAGGTTTTGGAAGTCGAGGAATTCTTCTCTAAGGGCCAAAAGGGCTCCTCCGCCATGCCTCATAAGCGCAACCCTGTTTTGACAGAAAACCTCACAGGCCTAGCCCGCCTTGTGCGTATGGCCGTCATGCCTGCGATGGAAAATGTTACCCTTTGGCATGAACGGGATATTTCTCACTCATCCGTTGAGCGCGGCATTGCGCCCGACACCACCATTCATCTTGATTTTGCCCTGCACCGGCTCGCGGGCGTGATCGAGAAATTAGTTGTGTACCCTGAAAACATGCTGGCTAACCTGAATAAACTTGGCGGCCTGCACAATTCACAGCGCATCATGCTAGCCCTTACGCAAAAAGGCATGAGCCGTGAGGACGCATACCGTACCGTTCAAAAGAGCGCTATGGCCAGTTGGCGCGGTGAAGGCGAGTTTCAGGCTCTCCTGAACGCTGATAACATGGTTAGCAACCATTTAAATTCCGCCGAAATTGGCGAGATGTTCGACCTTGACTATCATTTCGCACAAGTAGATGAAATTTTTTCAAGAATTTTTTAGTTAGTTTTTTCAATAACTTAAGTCACTTTTAACGCCATTTTCCCTTTATCGTAAATGAAGGGTTAGCGCCGCGTTTGAGAAATAATAACCATTGGGCTGTATCACTCTGGCCCATAACAAAAACAATAATTATTTTTCTTCAAGAGACACAAAGGACTAAAACAATGAAAAAACTTACTATCTTACTTAGCACTGCTATTGTTGCACTTTCATCAGTATCTGCGAACGCCGCTGACGTTTATGTCGTAAAATTCCGCGCTGATGATTGCCAAACATGCACAGCCATGGACAGCAAGATCAACTCAGCAATGAACATGGTTGCTAGCGACCGCGTTGAAGAACTTACGATCGATTCAACCAATGCTCTTAAATGGGAAGTCAGCGCTCATACTGCATTTGACAACAATATCGTTCCCCAGTTCAACAAATGGATTGGCAAAACAGGCTTTACTGCCATTGTTGATGCAAAGACACAGCGCACGATTGGCTGCGTAACTGACGGTACTGACGTTTATAAAACGGCTAACTTGATTAAATCAGCTGCAGGCCTTGCCCATGACCGTACGGTTTCTAATCGCAGTGGTGAGTTTCAGTGCCCACCAACATTTAACGTCGACCTAGGCGAATAATTCGCACTAGTTTGACAATGCCTAAAAAAGCCCGGCGAATGCTGGGCTTTTTTTTGTTCACAGTAAGTTTATCATCACGACTGCATAAATGTGATGCTTGCCCCGTAACTCTACCCTAGTTTCAAGGCTAACGGACAATAGGATTATAACATGACACGATATTTTTCAGCGCTATTGCTTTTGGCAATTTCTATTTTTAGCACCAATATATCTGCGCAAGCTCAACAGCGCCCTGATATGTATGTTGTTGTTTTTCGTGCTGACTGGTGCGGGCCATGTAAAATCGTTGAACCAAATCTGCAGGCCGCTATGACAACACTTCGTGACCCAGGTCTTGAAGTAATTGTGTTTGATATCACCACGCCCGCCAGTTCCGAGCGCAGCGCTTACCAAGCCCTAGACCGCAATATCGTAGACCATTACAATCAATGGTATGGCACAACTGGTTTTGTTGCTCTGGTGGATGCGGATACTAAACGCACCCTTGGCTGTGTAAACATGATGTATAGCGCGCAGGATATGGCAACCCATATTAGCAACTTGAAGACCTATGCAATCGCCAATCAAATATCGCCTGATACCACATGCCCTGCCCCAAATGGGGCGATAGGCTAACTTAGGCTTCTGCTTCCGCTTTAATCTGGCTTACGGCTTCGGTCATCAGCACGTCCATCCGGCTACGTAGGTCAGCATCGGATAATTCAGCACCTACAGAAATTAGATCCTGTTTAACCTTGCGAAATACATCGTCATCACCTTCTTCTTCTAGGTCGGAAACAATAACTTCGACGACATACTCATCAACTTCTTTGCCAGTTTTGCCCATAAGCTCAGCAACCCATATGGCGAGTAATTTGTTGCGGCGCGCGTCGGTTTTAAACTGTAGCTCCGCGTCCATGACAAACTTTTTTTCATGCGCTTTTTCGCGGTCTTTAAAATTACTCATTCTGAGCTCCAATATGCTTATTTCAGCGCTCTAAATAACAAGTAAAAACGTGATAGCAAATTAAAAATTTTACATACCCCCACTAAATATTTTATGCATTGACCGCGTCTGTGCATTGTAGGATTTTTGGTCTGTGCTAGTGTGCTTCTTTTTAAGATACGAATCGTTTCAAAAAATATTGTTTCTGCAGATAAAGAGCACCTATGACCCGCCGCAAACAAATATACGAAGGCAAAGCAAAAATACTGTTTGAAGGCCCTGAACCAGGCACGCTCATTCAATATTTCAAAGATGACGCGACCGCATTTAACGCCCAAAAGAAGGCGGTTCTGAACGGCAAAGGTGTCCTGAACAACCGCATTTCCGAATATATGATGGTCGGGCTTTCGCGGATAGGCATTCCGACCCATTTTATCAAACGCTTAAATATGCGCGAACAATTGATCAAAAAAGTGGAAATTATCCCCCTAGAGGTCATTTGCCGCAATGTCGCCGCTGGTTCTATTTGCAAAATGCTCGGACTAGAAGAGGGTAAAGACCTGCCCCGCTCTATCATTGAGTTTTGTTACAAAAAAGATGAGCTTGGCGACCCAGTTGTCAGCGAAGAACACATCCTCGCCTTTGGCTGGGCAAGCGCGGGCGATATTGACGCGCTTACAGGCATGACCCTGCGCATCAATGATTATATGCAAGGCTTATTTGCCGCCATTGGCATTCGCTTGATTGATTTCAAAATAGAATTTGGACGCTATACTGATGAAAATGGCAGTGAGCTTATCTTGCTCGCAGATGAAATTAGCCCAGACTCATGCAGGCTTTGGGATATGAAGACCAATAAAAAACTCGACAAAGACAGGTTTCGGCGTGATCTTGGCGACGTAACCGAAGCCTATGCAGAGGTCGCAACGCGGCTAGGCATCATCAAAGAAAACCCCAAACCTGCCCCTACCCTGTCAATTGTTCCAAGCGGAGACGAAGAATGAAAGCCATTATCCATATCGGATTAAAACCCGGCGTCCTTGACCCTCAAGGCCGTACAATTGCCCGCTCACTGGCCCATATGGGCTTTGATCAGGTAACGGCCGCGCGGCAAGGTAAAACCATTGAACTTGATCTTAAGGGCGACGATCAAGCCGCCGCAGAAATTCAGGTTAAAGACATGTGCGAAAAATTACTCGCCAACACGGTCATCGAAGATTACCGTTTTGAAATTGTGGGCCAGGACTAAGATATGAAATCGGCTGTCATAGTTTTCCCGGCTTCCAATTGCGACCGCGACGCGGCAGATGCACTTGCTAAAATAACCGGACGCGACCCACTTATGGTGTGGCATGAAGAAACCACTTTGCCGCCCGTAGACTTCGTTGTCATTCCTGGCGGGTTTTCCTACGGCGACTATCTACGCTCTGGCGCCATTGCGGCGCGCTCACCTATTGTTCAAGACATCGTGCGCAAAGCGGGCAATGGACTTCCTGTCGCTGGCTTTTGCAACGGGTTTCAAATCCTAACAGAAAGCGGGCTTTTGCCAGGCGCGCTCATGCGCAATAAAGGCCTGCGGTTTGTCTGCCGTCCACAAAAACTTAAGATCATCAATAAAACGTCTATGTTTACCAAGGCTTATAAAGACCAAACCGAGATAACCGTACCAATTGCCCATTTTGACGGCAATTATTTTGCTGACGGCGAAACCCTTAACCGCCTGAAAAAAAACGGCCAGATAGTCTTCAAATATGACGGCAATCCCAATGGCTCAGTCAATGATATTGCTGGCATTTGTAACGAGGCTGGCAATGTGCTAGGCATGATGCCTCATCCCGAGCGCGCCGTAGACCCTATGCATGGCGGTACGGATGGTATCCCGTTTTTCAAAAGCGTATTGGAGTCACTCCGATGAGTTCCAAAGTTAAAATCACGCCACAAATTGTTGCTGAGCACGGCCTTTCCGAGAGCGAATATGAGCTCATTTGCGAACGCCTTGGCCGCACCCCTAATATCAATGAGCTTGGTATTTTTTCAGTGATGTGGTCAGAACACTGTTCCTATAAATCATCTCGGCGTCATCTGGGCAAACTTTTAACGAAAGGCGAGCGTGTCATCCAAGGCCCTGGTGAAAATGCGGGCGTCATTGACATCGATGATGGAGACGTAATTATTTTCAAGATGGAAAGCCATAACCACCCATCATATATAGAACCTTACCAAGGCGCTGCTACGGGCGTAGGCGGCATTATGCGGGACGTGTTCACTATGGGCGCACGGCCCATTGCCAACCTAAATGCGCTGCGTTTTGGCGAACCTGATCATCCCAAAACCAAAACACTCGTCGCAGGCGTTGTCCATGGCATTGGCGGTTATGGTAATTGTGTTGGCGTACCAACCGTTGGCGGCGAGACCAATTTTGATAAGGGCTATAACGGCAACATCCTCGTTAATGCCATGTGTGTTGGCCATGCCCGCGCAGATAAAGTGTTTTATTCGGCGGCTAAAGGCGTTGGTAATCCAATCTTTTATGTGGGCTCAAAAACGGGACGGGATGGCATTCACGGCGCGACCATGGCGTCAGCAGAATTTGACGATGACAGCGATGAGAAGCGCCCTACCGTTCAGGTGGGTGACCCGTTTACGGAAAAGCTACTGATAGAAGCCTGCCTTGAGCTGATGGCGACAGACGTCATTATCGCCATCCAAGACATGGGCGCTGCGGGCCTGACATCATCTGCCATTGAGATGGCTGACAAAGGCGGTGTTGGCGTACACATGAATTTAGACAAAGTGCCCCAGCGCGAGCGCAACATGACGCCCTATGAGATGATGCTGTCGGAAAGCCAAGAACGTATGTTGATGGTCTTAAAACCAGGCCAAGAGCACATTGCTATCGAAATATTCGAAAAGTGGGACCTGGACGTTGCCGAGGTTGGTAAAACAACCGACACGGGCCGGCTTGTGTTGACCCACAAAAAGAAAAAAGTTTGCGACATTCCTATTGCGCCGCTCGCTGATGATGCGCCTAATTTGGACCGTCCTTTTACAGCACCTGCAAAGCGCGAAATACTTGCCCATGACCCCATGTTCGATCCTGTAGAGCGCGGGTCTAGTTATAATTCCGTGCTTGAAGCACTGCTGACCAGCCCTGACATATGCTCTAAACGCTGGATATGGGAACAGTATGACCGCACAGTTCTAAGCGATACTGTCGATAGTTCCCAATCAGGCGGTGACGCAGCCATTGTGCGCGTTCACGGCACCAACAAAGCCGTCGCTATCACAACAGACTGTACACCGCGCTATTGCCTTGCAGACCCGTTTGAAGGCGGTAAGCAGGCGGTTGCGGAAACATGGCGCAACCTTACTTGTGTCGGTGCTGAGCCAATCGCCATTACGGATTGCCTTAACTTTGGCAACCCTGAACGCCCAGAAATCATGGGCCAATTTGTTTATGCCATTAACGGCATGAACGAAGCGTGCCGCGCACTGGATTACCCCGTCGTTTCAGGCAATGTATCGCTTTATAATGAAACCAATGGGCAAGCCATTCCGCCAACGCCCGCGATTGGCGGCGTAGGCCTGATCAAAGACTTACAAAAGTTTAAATCTATTACTGGCGCAAAAGAAGGCGATACACTTATCTTAATCGGCGCAAGCCAAGGCTGGATAGGTGCGTCTTTATTTGCCCAAATCATTCTCGGCTTTGGCCGCGACGGTAAACCCGTGTACGCCCCGCCCCCTGTGGACCTTGACGCCGAGAAGGCCAATGGCGATTATGTCCGCCGCCTTATCCGCGATCGCCGCGTTAATGCCGTGCACGATCTTTCTGATGGCGGACTTGCAATAGCTGCAGTAGAAATGGCATTTGCCAATAAAATGGGTTTTTCTCTTGATGCCCAAAATGATCTACCAAATTACGCATGGCTGTTTGGCGAAGACCAAGGCCGTTACCTGATCGCCGTTGAAAAATATAGCGTTAATCCCGTTATTAGCACGGCCCATAGCAAAGGTATTCCTGCGCAAAAGATTGGCACAGTTGGCGGTGCAAAATTAATTGCGGCAGGCGGGTTTGACATTAGTCTGAACGATGCCCATATGAAATATGAAAACTGGCTCCCAGACTATATGGCCTCTTAGGAACAAGACATGGCAATGCACGCAAATGACATTATTGAAATGATCAAAGACGCTCTACCAGGCGCAGACGTTGTCTTAGAAGACTTGGCGGGTGATGGCGACCATTACAAAGCTATCATTACCAGTTCAGTTTTCGCTGGCAAATCCCGTATCGCCCAACACCAACTCGTTTACGGGGCTCTTAAAGGAAAAATGGGCGGCGAGCTACATGCCCTCGCTCTTGAAACCAAAGAAAAGTAACCGAAAAAAGTAATAACAAACTACAGGAATTATCATGTCTCAACCCGCTAAAGACCGCATTCAAAAAACCGTAACAGACAATGATATTGTCCTATATATGAAAGGCACCCCTACCTTTCCACAATGTGGATTTTCATCCACTGTTGTGCAGATATTTGACTATCTTGGTAGCGAATATGCATCCGTAAATGTCCTAGACGATCCAGAAATTCGCCAAGGCATCAAAGACTTCAATAACTGGCCAACAGTCCCTCAAATCTTCGTCAAAGGCGAATTTATCGGCGGCTGTGACATTGTCCGCGAAATGTTTGAAACGGGCGAACTTAAAACCCTGTTAGCTAACAAAGGCATTGCGCTAACAGCTTAGACAATTTTTGCGCGCTAAGTGGCGTCTTCTTAACGCTACATAAACCTTAACTTGCTATTGTCACCTTATATGTGGGCAGTGGCAGAGTTAAAATGGCATTTAATGTAACGCAAAAAAAGCAAAATCGGTCCTGGACAGACCTATTAGTTGAAAAGTCAGAAGCAGCTTACCAAGCTGCTGGCGCGCGGCGTCAGCGAACATTTCGCCGTATGTATATGTCGGTATTTGTACTCTTTAGTGCCGCCTTTCTTATTTATTGCTCCTTATTTTATATAGGTGCGTTTTACGACATGCGCTCCGTGATTGGGTCGAACCAGTCCGTACGCGCTGAGCAAGCGCAAAAAAATGTTTCTGCATTAAAACCAGAAACTAGACGAACATTATTCTCACCATTTTCTGATGCATTTACACTTAACCGCGTTTACTTACGTAAAAACCAGTCCATATTAGCGACCTATTCCCTACCAGTGAACGTTAATATGACATTGACCATAAAACAGTGCAAGCAAATGCCCGTCGTAGAAATCTTCTCTTGCAAATTTATTGGTGAACAAGAAACTCATATTCGCGGCAAGGAACAAGGTTTTTTAAAGTTCACAGTATCCGAGCCAGGGTTTTATTATTTCAAAGCTGAAGCGGTGCAACTGCCCCGCACGGAGCTAAAATTACATCACGACTTTAAAGTTGTTTGGCAGCGCGGATAAAAAAAGCCCCGCAGCAAGTGCGAGGCTTTTGGTAATCTGTATTTTTCTCAAATCTAGCGGGAATAAAATTCCACAACTAGATTTGGCTCCATAACCACGGGATATGGCACTTCATCAAAGCTTGGAATGCGCACATAAGTCACCTTCATCACTTTTGGATCAAGGTCTAGATATTCTGGGATTTCACGCTCAGCGCTTTCCAAAGCTTCAAGAACCAGCGCCATAGTGCGAGATTTTTCGCGGACTTCAATCACATCGCCAACTTTACAGCGGTATGAAGGGATATTCACGCGTTTACCATTGACCATAACATGACCATGATTAACGAACTGACGCGCCGCGAACACTGTCGGTACGAATTTTGAGCGGTAGACAATCGCGTCAAGACGAGATTCCAAAAGACCAATGAGGTTTTCAGACGCATCGCCGCGCATTTTCGTCGCTTTATCATAGGTAGAGCGAAACTGCTTCTCCATGATATTACCGTAATAACCTTTTAGTTTTTGTTTCGCGCGAAGCTGCGTACCAAAATCAGATAATTTACCACGGCGGTTTTGGCCGTGCTGCCCCGGAGGAAATGGACGTTTGTTAACTGGAGACTTAGGACGGCCCCAGATATTTTCACCAACGCGGCGATCAATTTTATATTTTGCGGAATGACGTTTAGACATGCTGTTAGCATCCTTTTTCGACGTGGCCCGGCTCCGCGGCCTATCCGAAGAGCGATTAAAACGGCGGCGCCACACCAACCCGTGTATATCCTTTAAAAGGATTTGCGTCTTTTACGAATATAGAGCCGCAAGTCAAGCGCTTTATGCGCCATGCGACCGTAACAATTCGCAACAATAATTTTCCTTCCGGCACAAGTATTGGGTGGCGCCCCCTTAGCTTCTATGACATGGCAGAAGCATGAGCGAGCAAAACCAATACAGCCAAGTAAAATCGGGCCTTATAGCAGGGCTTATAGCCTATACGATCTGGGGCTTTCTCCCTGTATTTTTTAAACTTACTCATGCTGTGCCGCCCCTCGAAATTTTAGCCCACCGGGTTGTATGGGCTGTGCCTTTCGGGCTGGTGATTATTCTCGCGCGCAAGCAATGGGGTGAGGTTAAATCAGCATTTAAAAACCCCAACACACTTGGCTATTTATCACTGGCAGCGCTCTTAATCGCGCTTAATTGGGGCATTTACATTTGGGCCGTCCAAGAAGATCAAATTTTCCAAGCCAGCCTTGGTTATTATATCAATCCACTGCTGTTCGTCCTCATCGGCGTGGTCTTCCTTGACGAAAAATTACGCAAACTGCAAATTTTCGCCGTTATCCTAGCGACAATTGGCGTTGCGATTTTGACCATATATGGCGGGCAATTCCCATGGATTTCCCTCACTTTGGCTGTCAGCTTCACCCTATATGCCCTCATCCGTAAAAAAATCGCTATAGGCGCTATGCCCGGCCTATTCGTAGAAACCATCGTTCTTCTCACCCCTGCCTTTGGGTATCTAATTTGGCTAAACACCCAAAATGACCTTGTCTTTGCGCACACAACGCCCAGTCTAAACACGCTCTTGATACTTGCAGGCCCGATCACAGTTATACCACTTGCGGCCTTTGCCTTTGCTGCGCGCCGCCTGCGCCTATCCACAATTGGGTTTTTACAATTCATCGGCCCTAGCCTTCAATTCATGACAGGCATTTATTACGGCGAAAAACTCTCCCCCGCTTATCTTTTATGTTTTGCCTTTATCTGGGCCGCAGTCATTTTGTTCGCCTGGGATGCTGCTACGCGGCGTAAGATAGTTTAGGTAGCGGAGTATCATCATTGCTTCGTCCGCAGAACGTTCAGTTTATGCCGCCTGGAGACTGTCTAGTTTCTCAAGCAGATAATCTTGATCCTCTTGTGAAAAATGTAGGGGCAAGCTTAGGACACGCTCTAGCATCAGACGTTTAAAATGATCACGCGGCATGGGCGCGCCCATTATTTCCATGTCCGCATAAATCACCAAAGCGGCGCGCAAAATCAGAAAATCGCGATCCGTAAGGCCAGCTTGTGTACATAATGCTTTGAGCCCAAAGGGGCCGCTATCATGAACCATTAAGGCTGCTTTTTTAGAGCTAATGCCAGTTTTTGCCGCCAAGGCAAGCTCGACAAAGCGCATGTGCCCGCAGGCCCCTGCCCTAACAATCAATGTGTTGGTCAATCGGTCTTCATGTGACAGGCTATTTACTAACGAGGCGAGATCATTGCTGACCCATGACTGGGAGATCAAATCTATACTCGCGCGCTCTCGCGTACGTGTCAGCAAATCCATCGCGGTTTCGATGGGCACTTCATGACGCGCGCTCAACCGTTCTACCGCATCGGCGCTAATCATTGTGATAAGCTTTTCGACGATAACCGGCGGCAGGTCACGGCGCGCAATAAAGCTTTCTTTGATGAGGTCATTATCATGAAATTGCGTGAGCATGCGCGCGCCTAAATCGGCGCCAATATCCGCCCCGTCATTGGCGGCCACAGCGGCGATAGTCCGGCTATCGCCATAGCGAACGATGGCTTTGACAAGGTCGCCTGCAATGACCTGCCTTTTGGTAATCGCCAGCATTTTCGCGGCGGCTTTGGAGCGCAAAACTTCGAGCAGGTCTTCGTCAGTCAAGACGGGTGAAAACGATAAAATTGGCACAGCAATCGAATCAACATCGCGGATTAGTTTGCGGGCAATATCGCGCGGCAGGTTTGGTGAGTTTTTCAAAGTCACCGCCAAAGCCCTACGCACCATGGCAGCGGCATCGCGAGACATAAATCCTAATATTTCAGCAACGATTTTTTGCTCTGCCTGAGACAGGGTAACCGTTTTAATCTGGCGGCAAATTTTTTGCGCAAGAACGGCGCGCACATCACGGTCTGGATGGCTAACCATTTGTTTCACATCACTGGCGCTAATGCTAAGTTTGGCGGCGCGTGGTTTCATACTTTTTTCCATGCGCGGAGCATAGGAAATTATGGTAAATGAAAAGTGTATATGAAGGGCTATATCTGAATTAGGCCGTATCACAAAAACTTAGGAAAATGGTACCGCCTCTCAGGTTTGAACTGAGGACCTCTGGTTCCACAAACCAGCGCTCTAACCAACTGAGCTAAGGCGGCCAAGACATCACCATAAAGAGATGGTCTCTAAGGGCGCGGAACTTAACCGCAGTTACGCGCCCCTGCAAGCGTTAGATTTGCATTTGTGCAGAAATATTTTACTTAGGCTTTACAAGCCTTCAAAGCGGCTTTCAGGCTATTATTGCCCCAGCCTTGACTGCCCATACGTTCCTGACATTCGATGAAATTGTGCAAATCTCTGGCGCGGTCAGCTGGGTCCGGATGAGTTGACAAAAATGTCGGTTGGCGGCGCGGGCTGGCTTCCGCCATTTTCTCCCACAAACGCACTGATTGCTTTGTATCATAGCCGGCACGGTGCATATAACGCGCGCCCAATAGGTCAGATTGGCTTTCATGTTTACGCGAGAATGGCAAAGCAATCCCAACCATAAAGCCGACACCCAGTGCTTGATTAAGCAGAACGGTTTGCCGGTTGGCTTTTTGGTAACAAGCGCGCTGGTACTGAGCGGGTTGGTTTTTACAGCTCTTTTGCATTTGCGAGCCAGCGAGTATAGTGCCGCCAGCGACAGCAAGCTGTCCGCCCATTTGCATATTTACGCGCTCTTGGGCGTGTTTACCCGCAACATGTCCGACCTCATGGCCCATAACGGCGGCGATTTGGTCATCATTATCGGCGAAATCCATCATGCCTTTGTAAAAGCCAACGCGGTTACCTGGCAAAACGAAGGCATTTTTTGTGTCATCATCAAAGACGGCATAATCCCATTTTTGATTGCCGCGCCCAGAGCCCACGGCAATGCGTTTGCCAATATTTGTGAGCCGTCCAAGATAACGCGGATCCGTTGATTGCGGCTGTTTTTGCTTGGCTTGCGTCCAGCTTTGCGCCGCCATTTGGTTTAGAGCGCCTTCGCCAACCAATCCCAAAAACTGGGGTGAGCCTGTTTCTGCATTTGTTGCACAGCTTGACAGTCCAGGAGCAGCGATAGACACCGCGCCCCCCGCCGCCAACGTTTGTATCATACGCCGCCTATTGAGCATGTCTTTGGTTTCTTGATCCGGGCAGTTTTCTGGCTCGTGGCCGTGGTGCATACACATAATAATACCTCGCTGTTGGCGTTCACATTGCCTCTACTATATATAGTTAATAGAAAAAATACAGGACAAAAAACAGGGCGATATTGCCGCGCTTCACACCCTGTTCATAAAGTAATTGTCATTTCTTATTTTCAGTATTTTATGCTAGCATGGTGCCATTATGAAAAAACTATTTATTGCTCTTGGACTTTTAATCACGCTGGCCGTTATCGCGATTGCCGTACTGCCCAGCCTTATCCCCTCTTCGGTCTATAAGGAAAAAATTGAGCAGCAGATAAGCGCCTCGCTTGGCCGCGATGTTGTGATTGCAGGGGATGTGAAACTACGCGTATTCCCAAGTATTCGCGCTAAAGCGGACAATGTCACCATTGCCAACGCGGACGGCTTCACGGCCCCCGCCTTTGCCAGCATGGATAGCCTTGAGGCCAAGGTAAAATTATTTCCGCTGTTTAAAAAGCAAGTGGTCATCACGCAGTTCACGCTCGTCAATCCGCAAATTTCGCTCGAAAAGACCAAAGACGGACGGGTGAACTGGGCCTTTGGAAACGAAGCGCCTGCCACGAAGCCAGCCCAATCTACAGCATTTGCCCGCGATGGCCGTTACACGGACTTGCAAATTTCACTCGGGACGTTCTCTCTAAAGAACGGACAGGTCAATTATACGGACGCGCAAAAAGGCACAGCTTATTCGCTTGCCAATACGAACATGAAAATGACCATGCCAGGCATGGACAAACCCGTCAGCCTTGAGGGCGATCTGGTGTTTAATAAAATGGCCATGGATGTAGAACTGCGGCTAGATACGCCAAAGTCATTTTTGAACGGCGAAACAGCGCCGTTTACGGCAAAACTTAAGTCTGATTTAATCAGCCTTTCTGCCCAAGGCAAGTTTACACCGTCCACGATCATTACATTTGACATAGATTTTGACTCGGACATTCCGTCTATCGCAAAGCTCAATCAGGCTTTGGGGATCGACAATCCCTATAGCGCGCTAACGGAAACAGCAAAATTAAAAGGCGCGCTTAGCTTTGATGGTGTAAACCTAACCGCGAAAAATGCGGACGTCATGATGCGCAGCGATATGATAACCACGAATTTCAAAGGTGATTTTAGCGCGGGCACCTCGCCCTCCGCGTCTGGGGATTTAGATGTAAATATAGCGAACCCAAATGGGCTGCAAAAAGCGCTTGGCTTTAATTACCCACAAGCGGCGGCACTTAACACGGTCACGTTTTCGTCTAAGCTATCAACCAATGGCACAGTTACGCAGGGCAGTAATGTCGCCCTCAGGATCAAAGGCGACCAAATAGACGCGGGCTACAACGGCAATTTCACATTTGATAAAGCGCTTAGCCTAGACGGTAATTTCAATGCAGCGATCACGTCGGTTAATACGCTTATGGCTGAGCTTGGTATGAGCGCGGCAGCGGGCGCAGACATAATTGGCGATTTTTCCGTCAAGGGCCGCGCGGCGGGCCTTATTGATAAATTATCACTGACGGGACTGGAATTTAAAACCGAAGGCGCGCATCTAACTGCGCGCTATGACGGTGATGTTAAATTAGGCAGCGCGCCCGCGCTCAATGGCAATTTTCAAGTGGATGTCCCGTCCGTAAAAACTCTTGCGGCTAAAATGAATGCGCCGCTTGCTTACGCAGACGCCACCGGATCATTTACAGCTAAAGGCACAGTTGGCGGCACGGTTGACGCTCTGTCATTGACCGGCATTGATGCGGCGCTGAGTGGCGGCATTTTAAATTTGCAGTTCACAGGCAATGCCCAAACCGGCGCGGCTTTAACATATGATGGCAAATTAAACGCTGACATAACCTCCCTGCGCGCGCTTGCAGCGCTTGGCGGCACGGTACTTGCTCCTAGCACAGATAAAGGTGATATTTACGGGCCGTTCTCTTTGTCGGGGGATGCCAAAGGTAATGCCAAAACCGTGGCTTTCACAAATGCGAATTTATCTCTAGACGCGCTTCGCGGCACAGGAAATTTTGCGGCTGATTTATCAGCGGGTAAACCAAATATCGATGCAACGCTGAATATGAGCGGCCTTGATCTTCGTCCCTATCAAGCTGGCATGGCGGCACAAAACCCAACTGGGGAAATTCAGCCATGGAGTGAAGACCCATTAAATTTTGCCGCTCTGAACCTGTTTAACGGCAAAGTTATTATCAACACGCCCAGCATCAATATGGACCGTATGGAGATGGGCCAAAGCACTATAACAACCACGTTCAAAGATGGCGTCATGAAAACCAATATCCCCAAATTCACGCTTTATGGCGGCACTGGTGATTTGGATATGACCTTAAATGCGCGCGGCGCAGTCCCGCAAGTCGCGTTTGATTTTACGCTGGGCGACGTGGACAGTAAAAGTTTCCTTGGCGCAGCAGCAGGCTTTACCAAGCTTAGCGGCAATACTGGCACCACAATGTCATTTCGCGGCGCAGGTAATTCACAAGCGCAGATCATGCGCTCACTGGGCGGTAATGGTAATTTTGAACTGTCCGAAGGCGTTCTTACGGGCATAGACGTGGCGCAATTCGTCAGCGGCATTGATGTCGCTAGCCTGACATCCACCTTGCAATCGGGCCAGCTGCCCGCTGGCATTGGCGCGGCGAACAACACACCATTTAACAAATTAGACGGCCTGTTTACAGTCAATGGCGGCGTCGTCACCGTCGGTGATTTCTCGTTAGATGCGCAAAATGTGCGCGCCGAAGGCGGCGGCACTTTGGACTTGGGTAATCAAACTGTGAATTTTTCATTGCGTCCACGCCTTATCAAAGGAAGCGGCTTTGAAACATTTGGCGTGCCTTTGAAATTCTCAGGCGGCTTTGGCAGTATCAAGGCGGGGCTGGACACAGATATGCTTGGTAAAGTCGTTGCCGCCCGCGCCAAGGCGGAGCTGCAAGATCAAGTCACTGACAGAATTGGCGGCGAGCTTGGCGGTATAGTTGGCGGCGTTATTGGTGGCCAAAACCCACCGGGCGCTGGCACTGGGCAAGACCCCGTTGGCAGTATATTAGGCGGCATATTGGGCGAAACACCTGAGCCAGAAGCGAATGACAATACCCCCCAAACAGACGATACCAAAGCTGAAGAGGATAAAAGTAACGGCAAAGAAGAGCCCGAAGAAAAATCTACAGAAGACGAAATTATTGATAATGTCTTAGATGGCCTATTTGGCGGCGATTGATACGCGCTTTACTGTAAGTTTGCGCTCAGTATCCACGCGGCTGGTTTTCCATCATTCACAAGATATAGTTTTTCAAGCGAGCGGGTTTCAAACCCAAGCTTCGTGAACTCTCCAAGTATATCTGCCGCCAAATATTCACTTAATGCCGCCGTCTTCATACTATCCATACGGCCCTTATAGGCCGTTATTTGAGCGGCCATACCGTCAAGCCAGCCAATAATGTCACCCAGAGCATAGGCTTGGCGTTTTTTAAACATTTCAAGCGTGCCGTTATAAAGATGCGTAGCTAGCGCGCTCATAGGATCATTCGCGCCGCCTTTTGACGTGATGTAAGCCACCAGCTCATCACGGGGCCTCGCGAGGCTAGTGGCTGCTTTATCATAGGCTGCTTTACTGCGCGGCGTGTGCGCTGCTTCGGCGGCGAAGGCAGCATTGAAAACGGCCTTGGAAGCGCTAATGAATTGTGTCTTCTCTATAGTGCCAATTTCACGCAAATGCCCGCTCACCTCTTGCTCTATGCCGCCGCCTTGAATATGGCAGATGGCTGTAAACTGGCCGCCCTTGCAGATGAGCCGCGCCATTTCGCGCGCCGCCGCCAAGACTTGCGCCCGCCCGCCTGCATATTCAAACCCAAATTGACTGGTCACAAAACCGTAAGCCTGGTCTTTAAACTCCGTCTTATCGGCGGGCGCGACGACGCCCCTCACCTCTGGCAAAGTGTTTTTTAGCGTGGCAATTGCATCGCCTGATATGTCTGCGCCCGTTAAGTCCGTAAAACCAAGTTCGTGCGCGTGCTTTAATACAGAGCCTGCGCCGCATGCCATATCAAGAATTTTTGTATCTTTGGGCAATTCTTCAAATTGGCCGCGCCAAAACGCAGCCAGCTTTTCATTGTTCTCGACGCCAACGCCAACAAGCGCTTCATCAGACGCGCGGCCCTGCCAGTAATTGCCCCAGTCCTGTTCGCCGCTCGCCATAATTTATCTTTGAAACGGATAAAATGACCCGCCCAGCCCCAATATTTTTGTAAGCTCATCGAGCGCCGCGAAACTTTCATGCATCAATAATGGATCGCCCAAATCATCAGGCGCCAGTTCTTCACGGTAATGGGTGGTCACCCATTCATTTAGCGTAGCAAAGAGGCCCTCAGACATCAGCATTTTTTGATTGGCGGCCTTGCGCTCCGCCTCCGTCAAAACCACTCTAAGCCGCAAGCAGGCAGGCCCGCCGCCATTACGCATAGATTGGCGCACATCTACATAGATAACTTCGCCGATAGGGCCATTACCAGACACAAGCTTATCACAGTAAGCTTTTGTATAATCGTTATTTTCTGTCTCAGTGGGCGCAATAAGTGTTAGTCGTTCACGCCCAGGCAATTGCACAAGCATGGAGTTAAATAGATAGGCTTTTATGGAGTCTTTAATCGGCACATCTTCGTCAGAGACTTCAATGAATTGCGGCACGAACAAACCTTGCGCCGCATTGCTTATGGCGTCCTTGGTTTTCTGGGTGTTTTCAAAGGCAAATTCATGATAAAACAAACAGCGCCGCGCGCCCACGCACACAACATCATTATGAAATGCGCCTGCATCGATGGCCCGCGCCGCCTGTTTGGCAAACACTGTACGCGTGCCACTTAGCCCGTGGCTGGCCGCAATAATTTGGCTGGCCTGCATGGTTTGGCGGGCTGGTAGTTTTGTGCTCGCCTCTTGCGCAAATGCATCACGGCCATAGACGAAAAGCTCGACCCCTTCCCCGCCATGGTCTGCGCACAGGCGCACATGATTTGCCGCGCCTTCATCACTATAGGTAGACTGTAAGGGGAGCGCGTCATGGACGTGTGCATGTGTTTCATCTGGGAAAGCCGCGCGCAGCGTACGCGCCGTTTGCTCGCTTTCGATAGAGCGGTGCAGCATGGTGGATAAATTGGCGGGCGTCAGGTGCAGCCGTCCATCTTTGCAGTCTGGGGACGGGCTGACGGTGGCGGCATTGGCGGCCCACATGGATGACGCAGATGACATATTGCGCACAAGCCGCGGGTTGGCCCGCCAAGCAGTTTTTATCACATCATCATCACTGCCGCCAAATCCCATCATCCGCAGCTGCGCTAGATCTGGCCGGGCTTGCGGCGGTAAAATACCTTGCACAAGGCCCATTTCGCGCATCAAATTCATTTTCGCAAGGCCTTGCAACGCGGCTTCGCGAGGCCGCGCGATGAGCCCTGCATTGCTTGCCGAGGCAAGATTACCTTCGGACAGCCCCCCATAATTATGGGTCGGCCCAATGAGGCCGTCATAATTTGCTTCAAACGCTAGCATGTAGGCAGTCCCTGAACGGGCACAGCTTTAACCTCATCAGCTATTTGGCTCGCCATTGGCCAAGCGCAAAAATCAGCCGCGTAAAACGCACCCGGGTTATGATTACCAGACGCACCCGGCCCGCCAAATGGTAAGAACCCTGCTGCGCCCGTGGTCGGGCGGTTAAAGTTGACAACGCCCGCATGAATTTTGCGGGTGAAAAGCTCCCAATTATCGTGGTTGTCACTCAGCAAGCCTGCCGAGAGGCCAAAGCGCGTATTGTTAGCTTCCGCTATCCCCGCCGCTAGGGATGGCACACGGATAATTTGCATCACGGGGCCAAAAATCTCTTCATCAGGAACGGCTATTCCTGTCACATCGACAATCGATGGTTTCACAAAAGCAGGGCCGCGCGCGAGGGTTTCTGCGCTCCGAATTACTTTGCCGCCAAGGCCATGGGCCCGCTTGAGCACATGGGTAGCAATATCAGCGCTGATGACGGGGCCCATAAAGGCGGGCGTTTCGTCGTTCCATGCCCCAACCGTAAGCCCGTCCACGAGGCCGACAAGCGCGTCAACAATAGTGTCGCCGCGCGGCCCTTCGGGCAGAAGTATCCGCCGCGCGCAGGTACAGCGCTGGCCTGACGTGATAAATGCGGACTGGATAATCAGGTTCGCCGCAGCATCGGTATCGCTCACGTCCCACACTAAAAGCGGATTATTACCGCCCATTTCTAGCGCCAGTACCACTTCGGGCCGCCCGCCAAACTTCTTATGAATAAAAGCGCCCGTCCCCGCAGAGCCCGTAAACAAAACGCCATTAAGATCAGGATGGTCAAGCACGGCCGCGCCCGTTTCTAGCGCGCCTTGTACCATATTGATTACGCCCGGCGGAAACCCTGCTTGCGCGTACAAATCCATCATAAATTCACCAACAGCGGGGCATTGCTCGCTTGGTTTATAAACCACGGTGTTACCAGCAATGAGCGCGGGAATTATTTGGCCATTGGGTAGATGTGCCGGGAAATTATACGGGCCCAAAATGGCCATAACCCCATGTGGGCGGTGGCGCAGATCTGCGCGGCCAAAAGCGACGGATGTGCTCGACGTGCCCGTGCGTTCATTATAAGCGCGCAATGAAATATCTACTTTGCCGGCAACTGCACCCGCCTCACCTGCAGCGTCCCATAAAATTTTGCCTGTTTCTCGCGCAATCAATTCTGCTAACTTGTCTTTATTCGCGGCGGCAATGTCCTTGAACTTAGCCGCAATGGCGCAGCGGTCTTCTAATGACGTCTCGCTCCATTTTTCAAAAGCGCCGCGCGCAGCCTTATAGGCCGTGTCAACATCATGTGCGCTCGCGCCATTGCCCGCCCAAATTTGCGCGCCATTTGAAGGGTCCGTGCTTGAAAATGCGCTGCCATGTCCTGCTTGCCATTTTCCAGCTATGTAATTTCCAGTGCTCATCTTCTATCCTATTTTGGTATGCGCGTTGCAAAAACACGTGCCATATCACCTTCAGTAAGACCTAATTGTGTGGCCTCTTCAGAACCAATACTTAGCCCCTCATCATCAAAGAACACTTTTGTAAACACAGCCCGAAAATTTTTGATTTTATCATTACTCACCAAAGCTCTATGTGTCGCCGTAAAATCATCGTTGATAAGAATAGGCAAAACATGGCTTTCTTTCACCGTGCGAATGTGATCACGCGGCACAGTCATGGTTGGCCCACCGTCAAAAATATCTACACAATTTTCATAACGAAAGCCTTCGTCCTCCAAAAGCCGCCGCGCGCCCATGCCAGCTGGGTGAGTTTTTCCAATAACCGCTTGTGCCTCCTCAGTTAAAAGTTCCTTATAAATCGGATACTTAGGCATTAAATCTGTGATAAATTGGTTGTCAGTTTCTGCGGTAATTTTATCGGCTTCATTAAAATCCATTTTAAAAAACTTTCGGCCAAGCGATTCCCAGAAAGGAGAAAATCCATTTTCGTCAACACGCCCTCGTAGCTCCGAAATAACAGTTTTTGAGAACCGTTCTGGCGCTGCGGCGATGAGCATATAGCGTGCTTGCGATATAAGCCGCCCCGCTCCTGTGCCGCGCATTTTAGGTTTTACAAATAAAGTACCGACCTCGCTGGTCCCCATATACTCATTGACCAACAACATTATTTCCATGTCAAAATGCCGATCAGCTGCGCTTGAGCTTTGCACAAGATTTAGCAGTTTAAAACTAAAAAACGGTTTGTGTGTTCCCACTTGTGATTTTACGGCGCTCAGCCCAACGACTTCGCCCGTATCCGTATCCTCGAGCATAAGCAGATAAATTTGGTCGCCAACTTCATCCGTTTGCAAAGCGAAGCTTTTTTGCGATTTTTCCAGCCGCTGTACAAGATCATTATCCGAAACGGCCAAAGACGTAAAGCCAGGCCCCGCCAGCCGCGCCAAACCAATAAATGCTTCGAGATCGCCCTCTATGGCGGGCCTAACTACTAACATACTCATCCTTTTTTTTCGCTAATGTTTTCGCGTGCCGCGCGTCAAATTCACCACTTGCGATTTTCATCAAGATGAGCGCAGACAAGCGCGCGCGCTCGGTCAGGCTCGAAAGATTTACAAACTCGCGGTCCGAATGAATTTCGCCGCCGCTCACGCCCAAAGTATCCACATTAGGACAGCCGCTCGCCCATAAATTATTACCTTCGCACACACCGCCGCTTGGGGCCCATTTAATGGCCATACCAAGCGCTGCGCCTGCCTGTTTCACCCAGTCAAATACCAGCGCATTCGCAGGGGCCATCGGTTTTGGCGGACGCGTAAACCCGCCCGTAAGCTCTGCACTTATACCGTCTTGAGCATTTACCTCTTTGATGAGTTCGTCAACTTTACGGCTGATCCAGGCTTGGTCATCGTCCTCTTGCATGCGCACATTAAAGCGCCCAATAGCCAGCTCGGGCACAATATTGACCGCGCCGCCGCCGTCAATTTTCGCCATATTAAAGGTCACCCCTTCGCGCTGCCCGTTAAGTTCATCAAGCGCCACAGCAAACCTAGCCATAGCATTGATGGCATTGCGTCCAAGATGGTGCTCGCGGCCTGCATGGGCGGCGCGGCCTTTGATGATTAAGGCGAAATTACCGCTGCCTTTACGCGCCCCCGCCAAAGAGCCATCACTAAGAGATGGTTCATATGTCAGGCCAATATGTGATTTTTTTCCAAGGGCAGCGAGCAAGGGTGCAGACCCAGGCGAGCCAATTTCTTCATCAGGGCTCAATAGAACCGAATAGCCGACATTGGCCGCATTTTCACTTTTTTCAAAGGCTTGCAGCGCCGTTAACATGACCAATATGCCGCCCTTCATATCGGCAACGCCAGGTCCGCCTAAAACATCATTGCCTAGAGGCGTTGTCACCTGAAAATGGCTATCTTTCGGAAATACGGTGTCATAATGCCCCGTCAAAACGATTTGAATATCAGCCTCTGGCCGCACGGTTAGTAAAAGTGCTGGTTCATAACCAACATCATTGACCTTACCGTCATTGCTCACATATTTACCTTGCGCGAGCGCCGCTTCTTCTAACGTGCCTGGCAATGCGCCAAATGCATCCATCAGCGCCGCGCGCATGGCCGCGAGCCCCTCTTTGTTGTGGCTACCCGAGTTAATATGGGACCACTGAACAAGTGCTTTTTCCAGCGCCGCTTGTTGCGGCTTTATACTATCCAGACACAACATTTCCGATGTGTTCAGGGACAAGCCAGCTATTTTTGTTTTTATGTCTGACATATGCCTAACTTTATTTATGGATTTGTACTCGGCTAACCTAACAATAATTATCAAAAAGAATAGAGAGATAATAACAAAAAACGCCCCACGAAGGGGCGCTTTGAACCACAATCTTATG
>Ga0209633_10001252_pt1 | contig 26805 bp, 24 predicted proteins | sample Cruoilmetagenom1_FD_187290 | JGI IMG/M metagenome (GOLD analysis project Ga0209633, IMG submission 187290) | Oil polluted marine microbial communities from Coal Oil Point, Santa Barbara, California, USA - Sample 1 (SPAdes) (version 2) | ecosystem: Environmental > Aquatic > Marine > Oil seeps ...
AGAGGCTTCAATTGATAGAGGCTGAGTAACTTCATTCATGGGTAGTTCATCCAAGTACGTTAATTACCCATCCTTTTCTACCAAAATCTTGGCGCTTTGTCTAGCACTTTTTAGTGCGATTGCCCTGTATCTTCAGCAAACAGCTACCCATGAAATCCAAAAAAATCGTATAATAATCGGTTATTTATTCAGCTGCGGTAACCTCATGCACATTGATCAGGAAGCGCTCACCTTCGACGATGTTCTTTTAAGCCCTGCATACTCGACCTGCCTGCCGCGCGATGTCACTCTTGCCACTCACTTGACGCGAGCGATCGAGCTCAATGTTCCGCTGGTCTCCGCTGCCATGGATACCGTAACCGAATGCCGGCTGGCGATTGCAATGGCCCAGGCGGGAGGGATTGGCATCATCCATAAGAATATGACCCCGGAGCAGCAGGCGCGCGAGGTGCGCTGTGTCAAAAAGTTTGAAAGTGGGGTGATCAAAGAGCCGATCACGGTGTCGCCCCATATCAGTATCCGCGAGGTGATGGCGCTCACCCGTTCAAAAAATTTCTCCGGTGTGCCGGTGGTGGACGGCGACGAGCTGGTCGGCATCGTGACTAACCGGGATCTGCGCTTCGAGACATCGCTGGATGAGCCGGTGACAAAAGTGATGACGCCGAAAGAGCGGCTGGTGACAGTGCCCGAAGCGGCCGACCAGAGCGAGGCGATTCGCCTCCTGCACAAGCACCGGATCGAAAAAGTGCTGGTGGTCAATGACCGGTTTCAGCTGCGTGGAATGATTACTGTCAAGGATATCCAGAAGGCGAAGGATTATCCTCAGGCCTGCAAGGACGAGCAGGAACGGTTGCGCGTCGGTGCGGCTGTCGGCACTGGCTATGGAACGGAGGAGCGCGTGGAGGCATTGGTCGGCGCGGGCATCGATGTGGTCGTTGTCGATACCGCCCATGGCCATTCGCGGGGCGTACTCGACCGGGTGCGCTGGGTCAAGCGCCATTTTCCCGATCTGCAGGTGATCGGCGGCAACATAGCAACCGCCGAGGCGGCCAAGGCGTTGGTCGAGGCGGGGGTTGATGCGGTGAAAGTCGGTATTGGCCCTGGCTCGATCTGTACCACCCGCGTGGTTGCCGGCGTCGGGGTTCCGCAGATTACCGCAATCGCCGATGTCGCCGCGGCGCTCGAGGGAACCGGTGTGCCGGTGATCGCAGACGGCGGTGTGCGTTATTCCGGCGATGCGGCAAAAGGGCTGGCGGCTGGGGCTTATTCCATCATGCTGGGGAGTCTTTTTGCCGGAACCGAGGAGGCGCCGGGTGAGGTGGAGTTGTATCAGGGGCGCTCGTACAAATTGTATCGCGGCATGGGCTCTTTGGGTGCCATGTCACAAAAAGAGGGGTCGAGCGACCGCTATTTTCAGGAAGACTCGGATTCGGCCGACAAGCTGGTGCCCGAGGGCATCGAAGGCCGGGTCCCCTACAAAGGCAGTCTGAACGTGATCGTTCATCAGCTGCTCGGCGGCATTCGCGCCAGCATGGGTTATACCGGCTGCCGTACCATCGAAGAGCTGCGCACCAGGGCGCGTTTCGTCCGGGTCACCGGCGCAGGCATGCGCGAAAGCCATGTGCACGACGTGAGCATCACCAAGGAAGCGCCGAACTATCGGCTGGATTAGCGATGACGGCTCACGCCACCGACATCCATTCACACCAGATTCTGATTCTCGATTTCGGGTCGCAGACGACGCAGCTGATTGCCCGACGCGTTCGTGAAATCGGTGTCTATTGCGAAATCCATCCCTGGGACTGCAGTGACTGCGTCATCCGCACTTTCGAGCCGCGCGGTATCATCCTTTCCGGCGGGCCCGAGACGGTGACGAAGGGGGATGCGCCCAGAGCGCCTGCCGCCGTGTTCACCGCGGGCGTTCCGGTGCTGGGCATCTGCTACGGGATGCAAACGATGGCCGAGCAGCTCGGTGGCCATGTCGAAGCGGCCGACCACCGGGAGTTCGGCTATGCCAAGGTGCGGGCGCGCGGTCATTCCCGCCTGCTGCGCAAAATCGAAGACCACGCCACGCCGGACGGCTACGGCGTACTCGACGTCTGGATGAGCCATGGTGACCGGCTGGTGGAACTGCCGGACGGATTCAAGCGCATCGCCAGCACCGACAGTGCACCGATCGCCGGCATCGGCGATGACGAGAGGCGATTCTACGGTCTTCAATTTCACCCGGAGGTGACACACACCCGCCAAGGGCAGCGCATCCTCGAACGGTTCGTGCGCGACATCTGCCGGTGCGAAGCGCTGTGGACCACGGAACACATCATCGAGGAGAGCATCCAAAGCATCCGTGACCGCATCGGGCCGGATCAGGTGATTCTGGGTCTGTCCGGCGGCGTCGATTCATCGGTGGTCGCCGCTTTGCTGCACAAGGCGATCGGTGATGAGCTGCTCTGCGTCTTTGTCGACACCGGTCTGCTGCGGCTTCATGAAGGCGACCAGGTGATGGCAACCTTTGCCGAACATATGGGCGTTCGGGTGGATCGCGTCGATGCCGAGGCGCGTTATCTGGACGCTTTGAAGGGAGTGACCGATCCTGAGCAAAAACGCAAGATCATCGGCAACCTCTTTATCGAGATCTTCGATGAAGAGGCGGTCAAGTTCGCCAATGCCAAATGGCTGGCGCAGGGGACGATCTATCCCGACGTGATCGAATCGGCCGGCGCCAAAACCGGCAAGGCGCATCTGATCAAATCGCACCACAATGTCGGCGGCCTGCCTGAGGAGATGAATCTGCAGTTGGTGGAGCCGTTGCGCGAACTGTTCAAGGATGAGGTGCGCCACATCGGCCTGGAACTCGGGCTGCCGTATGAGATGGTCTACCGTCACCCATTTCCCGGACCGGGGCTGGGTGTCCGCATTCTCGGTGAAGTGAAAAAGGAGTACGCCGAACTGCTGCGCCGGGCTGATGCGATCTTCATCGAGGAGTTGTATCGGCATGACCTGTACGATCGCGTCAGCCAGGCGTTTGCAGTCTTTCTGCCGGTCAAATCGGTCGGCGTCATGGGTGACGGCCGTCGCTACGACTATGTCGTCGCGCTGCGTGCGGTGGAGACGGTCGATTTCATGACCGCCCGCTGGGCGCATTTGCCGTATGAATTTCTCGATCTGGTCTCGCGCCGCATCATCAACGAGGTCCCCGGCATCTCAAGGGTCACCTATGACATCTCCGGCAAGCCGCCGGCCACCATCGAGTGGGAATGAGGCGGTTCAACATCGCGAGGGTTGCCGAATGGCCCGTGGTGCGCAACGTGCACCCTACGGTCGCCGCTTTCGGTTTGGGTTAGGGTGCGCTGTGCGCACCATTCCGCTTTAAACCTCCTTCTGCCAACATGCTATTGTCCGACGAGAAGTGGATGCACCGTGCGCTCGTTTTGGCTCACAAGGCCGAAGCGGCCGGAGAGGTGCCCGTCGGTGCGGTGGTGGTCAAGGACGACGTGTGCTTGGGGGAAGGGTGGAATTGCCCGATCGGGACGAATGATCCGACCGCGCACGCGGAAATGATGGCGCTGCGCGCCGCCGGCCGCGCACTAAAGAACTATCGCCTGATCGACACGACCCTGTATGTGACACTCGAGCCCTGCGTGATGTGCATGGGGGCGATCAGCCACGCACGGGTCAAGCGTCTGGTTTTCGGCGCCACTGACCCGAAGCGCGGTGCGGTCTGCAGTGCCCTGGCGCTGGCTGACGCCAATTTCCTCAATCACCATATCCGCTGGGAAGGCGGTCTTCTTGCAGACCGCTGCGAGCAGCTGCTGAAAGACTTTTTTGCCCACAGAAGATGATGGATTACAGAGCGAGCGTTTGGTTCAGCACGTTGATGGCGAACAGCTCGTCGGCAGGCATCGACCGGTCGGCGGTCCATGTTCTAAGCGTCGTGGTTCCCCTGCCATTTCGCTGCTGCCTGTCCTTCCCTTCGGTCAGCCAGACCAAAAGATCGTAATAATAGCGTATGTTCTCGACGTAGCGGACCGGTTCCCAGCCCCGCGCATAACCGTATTTCGTTTGCCGGTGCCATCGCGGTTTGCCCAATCGCAGCAGATACTTCTTGACGTCCACCCACCGGTCGGGGTTGGTGCCCTGTTTTCTCGCCAGCATGCGCGCATCCTGGAGATGTCCGAAGCCTACATTGTAAGCCGCCAGTGCCATCCACGTGCGGTCCGGCTGCGGAATCTTTTTGGAGATCTTCGTCATTCTTTCCATGAAATAACGGGAACCGCCGTCGATGCTTTGCGCCGGATCGGTTCTGTCTCTGACGCCCAAGTCTCTGGCTGTGCCGCTTGTCAGCATCATGATGCCGCGCACCCCGGTCGGCGAGACGGCTTCCCTGTGCCAATGCGATTCCTGATAGCCGATGGCGGCCAGCAGTCGCCAGTCGATGCCGAGGCGGTCGGCGGCCGCCTGGAAATGTTTCCGATATTCCGGCAGCCGACGGTCGACATGCTTGCGAAAAGTCCGGTTGGAGTAGTCGTCCAGCGCATCCGCATGGCCGTAATGGCGGTCGATCAATTGCGCCAGCGTGTTGTCCTGTTTGATCTCCTCGAAAAAACGAGCCGCTTCGTCATACAAGCTGGAGTCGTCTGATTTGGGCAGCGCCCATGCCAGCGGTCTCGGATTCGAGAGGTCGAAGGCCACTCGAAGCTCGGGGTAGAAACGCTTGACCAGATTGATCTTGTTCGAGTCGGCAATGGTATAGTCTATCCGGCCGTTGGCGACGCGATAAAGCAGCTCGTCATTGTTCAGTTCAGTGTTGACGTGCCACTTCAGCTTTGGGATGTTTTCTTTCCACTGCTCGAGCGTCTCGATATGACTGGTCCCCTTCACGACTTCGAGGCGGCCTTTGGTCAAATCCACTATGCTGCGCGGATGCGGCTTGCCTGAACGGTAGACGATCTGCTCGGTGATTTTCTGGTAGGGAGGGGTAAAGCGCAGAATGTTCGTACGCTGCTCGGTGACGGTCAGGCCGGCCGCGGCGATGTCGGCTCGACCTGCGGCGATCATATCGATCATCCGCTCAAAGGAATCGGGCACGATGAACTCAGCCTTGACGCCCAACCTCTTCGCGAACTGATTGATCAGGTCGTATTCCAGGCCGGTCAAACCGTCCGAGCCTTCAAAATAGGTCGTGGGATCGACACGCGTCAGCACCCGGAGCGTTCCCGATTCCTTGATGCGACCGAGCTGAGACTGGCTGGTTCCGGTCAAGTAGCTCATGAGCGAAACCCCGGCCGCGTGCGGACGTTCCGCGCCGCCGGCAACCAACAGCATTGTCAATATTAAAACAGATGAACCAGTCAAACGAATCAATAGAGACATAAATTTTGGTACCCAAGTGACTTAGCAGCGCGTCATTCTATCTGTTAGAGCGCTTAAAATCCAGTATTCGTATCGAATTCGTGTAAAATATGCCGGTCAGTTCGCTGCGGAGAGGTACCGAAGCGGTCATACCGGCACCGACTCGAAATCGGTTGGGGGCATACCGCCCCACGTGGGTTCGAATCCCACCCTCTCCGCCAAATCAATGACTTACGATGACTTCCGCTCAATAAATTCCATATGATCTAGCCGCGTGGTACACTTCTGGTACACTGAACAGTGCGTTGGAGGTGGGCCATGGCGACGATAGCAAAAAATTCTGCAGGTAACTGGAAGGCCATCATTCGAAAGAGAGGCTGGCCGGCTACCATCAAGACTTTTCGAACCAAAAGGGATGCTCAGGATTGGGCGCGGCGGGTCGAGGATGAAATGGTGCGAGGCGTATACATCGATCGTGCGCCTTCAGAGCGGATGACACTGAAAGATGCCCTGCACCGGTATCTCACTGATGTTTCTCCGACGAAAGGCAAGGGCGCTGCAGCCAGGGAAAAAAATACCGCGAAACCAATGCTTAATTTTTTTGGAAGGTATAGTTTGGCGGCGATTACACCCCAGATGATTGCGGAATACCGCGATCAGCGATTGAGGACGCCTTCGGAAAGAACCGGCAAGCCGCTCAGCGGAAATACCGTCCGCCTCGAACTTGCTCTCCTGTCTCACGTTTTCACTATTGCCATACAGGAATGGGGTATTGGTTTACCGCAGAATCCGGTTGCTTTGATTCGTAAGCCCAAGACACCCAGGCCCCGAGACCGCCGAATCACAAGAGAAGAAGAAGCAAGATTGTTGGAAGAATGCCGTACGCACTCGAATCCCATGTTGTATTGGATCGTCGTCCTGGCAATCGAAACAGCAATGCGGAAAAGTGAAATTCTAAATTTGGTCAAGAATCAGGTCGATTTGAAAAAAAGGGTGGTACATTTGCCCGAGACCAAAAATGGCACGGTTCGCAATGTCCCGCTGTCGAAAGGAGCTGTCGAAGTATTGAGGAGCGCTATCAACCACCCAATTCGTCCGACTGATACCGATCTTATCTTTTGGGGCGACGCGAAAGACGCGATCAATAACCACCGGAAAGCGTACGATTTCGCTGAAGCATGGGAAAAAGCTCGAAATTCAGCTGGCCTTGAAGGATTGCATTTTCACGATCTTAGGCATGAAGCGGTTTCCAGGATGGTTGAAGCAGGCTTCGGAGATCAGGAAGTTGCTGCGATATCGGGACATAAATCCATGCAAATGCTGAAGCGTTATACCCATCTACGCGCAGAAGATTTGGTTTTAAAGCTCGATCGTTTGATGGAGATGGAATCGTAATATTTTCGGCAGATCCATCAGCCCATTTTTGATATCCAGGTCGGTTGTTTTATCAAGTCCAAAAGATCGCATCTACGTCCCACCTTTCGAACCAATTCAGGAGGCACAACCGCGTTAAGATATCCGCATGTTGAATAAACATCGGAGAACAGACAGTGGATATCAGCCACAACGGAACATACGAGTACCTTCTTCAGCACTACGGCCCGTTACTCACTTTAAAGCACGTCGCTGAACTGGTCCATTCCACCCCGAACGGCGTTCGGATGGCGATCAGCCGCAAGAATCAATCCTTTGCGATCGGTCTGGCGAGCGCAAAGCGGCGCTTGGGTCGGCGCGTCTATTTCGAAGCACGCCGGGTCGCGGAGGTGATCGATCAGGACTTGCGCTCGGAGAGCCCAATGATCGGTTTGGAGCCGCGTCACGGATCGGAGGAAGAGCGTTGAAAGGCGATTTCAGACAAAACGATGCGGTCGAACAGGTTCCGGACGAAAGTCGGGACGGTGCCCGGCTACCGCGACACAGCCATCATACCGAATCTTTAGAAGAGCAGGCAAAAGACGCTTCGCACGAACGATTGATACAAGGAAACGAAAGCGGTCTCATTTCAGGTGACGCCGGCAGAATCAACGGAGCGGATGACTATCTGTCGCCGCTGCTCAACGAACTGCACGCCAAAAGTATCATCACAAACCTGTCACGGGATGAGCTCAAAACGCTCAGAAGCCGATCCTGTGTTCTGGCTGCCAGAGTCGCTCAATCATACGGCATTGCCGAACTGCTCCGATCAACCTCGATCGGTTTCGGATTTCTGATCGAGATGCCCGGAACCCCGATTCGGAATGAAAGCATCTGGTGGGGCTGGTGGATACTGGTCGGCCTGTCGGAGGAGATGATCACCCGGAGTCGGCTGGATCTCCTATCCGATGCCGGAATGAAACTGCCCGACTTGTTCGATGCGTCCGGGAAGGATGACCCGGACACCGGCAACCGTTTATTCAGTCACCTCGGCGCCTCGCTCGACCTCGGTGTTTTTCCTCACCAGTTCTTGCTTTCGCTCCGGATGCTGTCCAATCGGGCCTTTAAGGACCTGGTGCATCTCATCGATTGCTGCCGATTTATGCGCACCCACTTCCCGGAACCCACCCTATGGAATCGCCCGACAGTCGACCAGCTCCGGCAGTCGGCAGTGTTCGTCGGGGTAGGAAGCGATGGAGGCCAACAACAGTGAACGATTATCACGCCGAATACACCCTGCAAACGCTGCTCTATGCGTCGAGACTTGCAGCGCAGGACGACTACCGATCGGCCTCTGCGTTGGGTCTGCGTCCCGACCAGATCCGCACGATCGGCTCGATGAGTCTGCAGAACCTCCAGGATCTGGCGCTAACGGTGAAAACCCGTTTCTTCCGAACCTCCTTCAGCCAGGCCGACCTCGATGCGGCGCTGCGCATCCTCCGGCACAAATCGGCCGAGCGCGAGACGATCCTCCGGATGATCGAAGCCGGCGCGTCGTTCAGTATGATGAACGTGCTGTTCGGCTTGAGCAAAACCGATCACGCCGGGTACAGAAAGCTTCTCGGATTATCCAATCAGGGGCGCCCCTCGAAACCGTCGGAACAGGAGAGCGTCACGCTATGGCATCACTGGATCTGCCACGATCAACTCGGGATCAGGGAGCGGCTGCTGGCAGTCCACAATCAGACCGGAGTCGAGCTGAGCGCCCTATGGGCGTTGATTCAGTCCTGGGAAACTGCGGTCCCAGGAACCGGAAGGCAATCGACATGACTGGGGCGTCTGACATGGATAATGAGAACGACAGCAACCCCAACCAAGCCGATCCTCTGTCTCGGATCGTCGATCGAGCCGCCAGTCAGGTGCTCCAAGACCGCTCGTCCGCCGACACAAAAGATTCTCTCTTTTTCGTCGGCAGCTGGCACGATTCGATTCCCAGGGCCATCTGGACCGACCCGCTGCTGGACGGCACCGACGTCCGTATCTGGGGGTTCCTGCGCAGCCTGGTCAAACCCGACGTTCCTGCTGTCGTATCGGTCAACGCGCGACTGGAGGAGGCCTTGGGCTATTCAAAGACGACCGTCACGCGAAGCCTGTCGGTCCTGCGAACGACCCGATGGATCTCGCTCTGTTCGAAAATAAGAGACGAGCGGGGCCGTTTTCGCGGTCATGTCTACGCCGTCAACGTAGAACCGCTGTCGTTCGGCGACGCGATCCGCATGGACCCCGGCTACCTCGATTTTATCGAAGAGCAGACGCGCATAAAGCACCCAAAAGTCCGAGAGATCGCCACGGCGGTTCTGGCTCTCATCGACGAACAGATCGGGAACAACCGCGACATCACCGAAGAAGAGAGCCTGGTCTCCAGATTCTCCAGCGCAGAGCACGGAAATCGGTCCGTGGCGGAGACCGAAAGCCACCGTGGCACCCAGGTCGATCGGACTCGAGACCAGGACAACGATCACCATGACAACAATATTGCCCTGGACAATCACCAGGACAACGTTTACCAGGACAACAATATTGCCCTGGACGCAAACGAGGAAAATCAATCACTTAGCCACCAGGGTAAAAAAGTTGCCCTGGTGCCTATATGTAGTAGAAGTAGTAGTAGAAAAAAAACTACTACTACATCAACCTATCCGCGCGCGCGAGAAAACGACGAAAGCGGATCGGCGGGCCAAATTGACCAACTTGTTTACCACGATGGGCTGACTCCCAGCGAGCGAAAACTCGCCGCCATGTATCTCAAGGGCATCGATCCGGACCTACGGCAGGACTTCCTGGATGAACTTAGCGGACAGATCGATGCCAAGAAAAACGGATCGAACCGGATCAAAAACCCGATCGGCTACCTGAGCTGGATGATCGAGCGCTTCAATGCAGGCTCGATTCCGCTCACCAGCTGCGGAATCCGATACCGAGCCAACCGGGAGCGCCATCGACTGGCTGAGCAGCAGACACGCCGAACAGAGCCCGAGACCCCATCGGATCCCAAACGGCCGAAGAAGGCGAAGGCGACCAAGCGCATCGATGCGATGAATGCGCTGCACGATCTGCGGAAGTTGCTGTGAGCCTTGCCGTACTCAAAAACCGACAACCCAAGTTGAGCGACTCGCCGAGGTGAAGTGCAACAGACCATGAGCCAACGAAACGAAATCAACGACATGCCGAAAACGAAGCCTGCCGATGCGGGCAGCCAAGTGAACGAACTGCAAGCCAAACCGGTAGGGTCACGACCCGCCGCTTTGCGCAGCGACATGACCATGACGATCCAAACAGGCCAAGCACAGCGACTGGTGACGGGTCGCAAGAAAAGCGACGGGGTGCAGCCGATCATCGGCCTCATGGAGTTCGCTCATCGCCTGAAGGTGATTTGGAATGCGGCGGCTAACGACGACCCGTATGCCGACTGGTATCTGCTGCTGATCGACCAGTCGCTCACCCGAGCCCGGACTCTGGTCCGTGAAAAAACGCAGTGGATCACCAGCGTCCTCGATGGTATGGAAGGCTTCGAAATCGATATCGCCCACTCCGCGCATCCGATCACCGTACCGCTGCAATTCGCGAATGCGTTCGGCTACATGGGCGCGTATCTGGTGAAAGAATATGATACGCTGTGCTGCGCGATATACACCGCCCAGCATATCGGCCTGATCGACCGCAAGCACTCGACCAGCCTGCTGAACGAAACCGGCCGGGCGATCCGAAGGACATTCAATCTGCCCGCTTCCTGGAGATACACCGGTGTCTCGCGGCTCGACCTGCAACAGAGGAACCAGAATGCCCAGCGCGCAAAAGAAGCAATGGGCGAGGTTCCGGACGATGTCATCGAGCAGCGGTCCCGGTCGCGGATCGCGCCAGACATCAGACGTCTCAGCGTTGCGCGTGGCAGTCAGACGCCGAGGCCGCCGCAAGGGCAAATCGACACGAATGCCCGCGACCCGGAGTCGAGCGATGCGCCAGCGGATGGGCAGAGCGAATGAAGCCGGCGCGATTCGCACGGCGATGGCGTACGCATCATCGTGCGGACAGCCCGCTCAGGCAAGAGCTGAATCAGGCGACAACGTCAGCCACGAAAACGCCTGCAACAACACAACCGACGAGGCTATGGGCGGCCACTGCTCCAGCCGCTCAGCCGATCGGTCTGGATCTGCCCCAGCGCGCCTGGTCACTGGCGCGTGACACGCGGTAGTGACTAGGCGCCGGAAACTGCGCCAAATCTGCACCAGCGACCCAAATCCTTGCGTGCCGGCTGAATGATGGATATAATCGCCGCCAACGCATCACCAGGCCGCAAGGCCTGCAGAATAAACCGTGGCGACTGCGTACCAGTCGCGCCCTTTGCCATCGCGCAGTCTGCACTTCCGGTGGCCGGTCTCCCTGGAGACCGTTGCAGGCGTATTGTTCCCACAGCCGATTTCCGGCTTGAATCGCTCCAGCCCGTTGGGCCAGTGATCCACTCTTCACCCTCGCGGCCGTCTCTCTGTCGCCACCCTTCTGTCGATACCCCGTATCGACCGACACAGCCAGTCCCCGTAGGACTGTTGCAGAAATTATCCACCCAAGCCAATCATGCTCCGATCGAGCAGCTACCGCGTAGCTGTGCTCGAAAAGCGCCAGAGGCCTTCTCCATCCACCCCGCCATTCGCAATGGCTCGACCCTTCCGGGAAAGCAGCGCGTCCCGCAAGCGGGCGTCGCTTCCTATCGTTCAATCTTCGAAACTCAAAAAGGAGGTAGCAAAAGCACTGAAACCGTCACCGATCTCTCCCAACGGGAGCCGGTCGGGAAGATGTCCTATCTGGACGAATGCTTCAAACGGTCCGTGAATGACGTTCACAAGAGCAATGCTTCGTGTGAATGTTGGACCAGAAAAACTAACCACCCAAATGCCGAGCTGTACACAAAACAATCGCACGAATGCGAAACCTGAATTACGACCTCAAGAAACTGGGCGACAGAGACCGCGACGGATCGTACGCGACTCGCTGCAACAGAGCAAGAATGCTCAGCCTTATGGCGAATCAACTGTACGAACTGGGATACAGAAAACTGCGGGTCGCCGACTTGAAAGGCCGACATATTAGCGCGCTTCTTGAGCGCTGGAGGCGAGAAGAGATCGCGCCGGGCACCATCAAAAACAGGATGGCGGCGCTGCGCTGGTGGGCGGACAAAATCGGAAAACGAGGAATGATGGCCAAAGACAACACGGCGTATGGCATACCGGACCGTCGCTATGTCTCGGATAGAAGCAAAGCGAAGGAACTGGATCAATCCCGGCTCGAGCGAATCAAGGACCCCTACGTCAGAATGAGCCTCGAACTCCAGCGGGCATTCGGATTGAGGCGCGAAGAGGCGATCAAATTTTCACCGACCTATGCTGACAAGGGCGACCATCTGCGCTTGAAAAGTTCCTGGACCAAAGGCGGAAAGGAACGGCTAATCCCGATCAGAACCGAGTCGCAACGAGCGGTATTGAATCGCGCGCATCAACTAGCCGGCCGTGGCGCACTGATTCCGTCAGACCGGAATTACATCCAGCATGTCAAAGTCTACGAGCGCCACTGCGCCGCCGTCGGTTTGTCGAAAATGCACGGGCTGCGGCATGCGTACGCGCAGGAGCGCTACCAGGAGCTCACGGGGCTGCAGGCACCGGCAGCCGGAGGTCCCAGTTCCAGATCGCTCAGCCCCGAACAGAAAACGATCGACCAGGAAGCCCGGCTGATCATCTCGCGCGAGCTCGGGCATAACCGCGAGGCCATCACCAGTGTCTATCTCGGCCGTTGAACTGCTCCGGTGGATATTTTTTTTCAAGAAGCATCCATTTCGATGTCAAATAACGCCTTCGATTTTTTACCGTGGCGACTGCGTATTCAGTCGCGCCCTTTGCCGCCGCGACGCCTGCACTTCCGGCGGCCGGTCTCCCTCGAGACCGCTGCAGGTATCTATTCACTTCAACCCAGCCGGGGAGATACCTTCCCCCGGTGGCGATGGTGTTTCCCCGTTTTTTCAATTGTTCAACAAGAGGAAACACGATGAACACTGTCGATAACCACTATTTCGATCTCCATGTAACCGGAATCGGTTACCTGAGCCGAGCCAGAGAAGTTGAGGCAAAACGCGGAGGCAAATTCATTGCCGCCGATATTTCGGCGCTCCACGGCTCGAAAGACGATGTCCAATACACCCGCTTCGACTGCCGCGTGAGCGGCACCGAAGCGGAAAAGATCATTCGTCGAGTGATGCCTCATCTCGCGGTCGACAAGAAGGTTCTTGTCGGCTTCAAGCTCGGCGATCTTTATCCTGAGCTGTTTACCTACAAATCCGGTGACAAGCAAGGCGAAACAGGCGTCAGCCTGAAAGCCCGACTGCTTCGGATTACGTGGGTCAAGATCGATGGCAGGAAGGTCTACCCTGCGCCGTCCCAGTCTGCTTCGGATTCGAAGGAACAGCAGGCGGCGTGATGGTCTGTGCCAGCGGCCGGTCTTAACGAAGACCGTTGTAGGCAAATCGTTCACCCAGCCGGGGAAATACCGTTCCCGGCGGGAATGGTGCTTCTCCGGCGTTGATTGACACAGGAGAAATAAACCATGAATCATATCCATTCCATCAAACAATCGGATGACGACCAATCCTTCTGGGGTGAAGTCATCCATTCCTACACCCGTACTCAGGCGATCGAGGACGGCGTACTGATCGATGTCTCGAAGACGGCGAAAGAAGCCGGTTTCAAGTGGCCGACCACAATAACCCACGCCGCCTGGCAGGATTGCGTCGCATGGACCGATGCCGACAATGCAAAACAGACGTTCCAGGATCAAACCGGACGCCTGTGGGACGTACTTTGGATGGCGATAACCACCATTCGGAAAGCGACGCAAAGCGGACAGGTGCTCCATTACGAAATCGATCGGGTTCCGAGGGACGGAAAATCGTTCAGGGCGGAGCAGAGACAGCTGAAACTGGTCTGCGGTCCTGGCGATCAAGGCGAGCCGGTAATAACGATCATGCTGCCGGACGAAGGTTGACCGGATCGAGCCGAAGGTCGGCAGGATGCCGGATGGCATCCTGCTGACAGACTTGATCTTATTCCGCTTTTCCAGGATCGCACTCACGGTGCGACTTCGGAGAAACGTCAAGGAAATATAGCTTTTACCGTGGCGACTGCGTATTCAGTCGCACCCTTTGCCGCCTCGCGCCTGCGCTTCCGGCGGCCGGTTTCCGTGGAAACCGCTGCAGGCCTATTTTTTTCTTCAACCCAGCCGGGGATACATCATCCCCGTTGGGGAGTGGTGTTTCCCCGGTTTTTTATACAGGTGAAACACGATGAACAATGTCATCCAACTCAACAAACCTTCGACAAAGCCGGCCGTACCCGTTTATTCGGATGCGGCCTCGATCTATTTTCCGGTCGCTCTGCAGGATGTTCATGTCAACGGACGGGCGGTCGATGGGTATCGAGCCGTTGTTCGTGAGGACAGCGGCGAGATCCTCGGGATCCATGGCAACGGCTACAAACTGGTGCCCAACCGGGAAGTGTTCCCGGCATTCGAGGATGCGCTGTCTCGTTCGGAATTGAATCTGAGCGGCATGACGGTAGCCGATGCGGTATCCCATGGCGGCGCCAAAACGGCAAGGACCTACCGGTTTCCCGAACACCGCTGTTTTATCGACAAGGGTGATTCGGCCGACCTTCAACTGCGGGTGGTCAACTCCTACGATGGCAGCATGGCGTTCTCCTGCCTGGTCGGCGGATTCCGACTGCTCTGTTCCAACGGCATGGTCATCGGTCAATCGTTCGCCCAGAGCTACGGACGGCACACCCGGGGGCTGGACATCTCCGGCATGATCATCAAGATGGAGAATGCACTGCTGCTCTATCTGGACCAGTCATCACAATGGCGCAGGTGGGCGGGACGTGAAATCGGTCATGAAGACGCAAGCCGAGTGTTTTCGAAAATACCCGGCATGAACGAGCGCCTGCACAAGAAACTGATGGCCTATTGGCACAAGGAAAGGCAGATGCTCGGTCCAACGCTCTGGGCGTTGTACAACGCGGCGACCTACTGGAGCACCCACGAGGACGTTCGTCGTTCCTCGAGCGGGAATCGCCAGGCCATCGTCCTGCAACGCGAACAGCGGGTCCGAAGCATGATCAATGGACCTGCATTCTCGAAACTGGCGGCTTGAGGGAGAACGGTATGCTTTACGTTCTGGATCCCGACGGCTGCTATGTTGCGGCCGATGACGACGAGATCATCCTGGAAGCGAATCGCGTCTACGACAAGTGCTTCAAGCGCGGCGCCAAGATTGAGAGCCCGGAAAATGCGGAAGAAGCGATCAAGCTCAAGCTTGTTCATTATCCCTATGAGGTGTTTGCCTGTCTTTTCCTGGACAACAGGCACTGTATTCTAGGCTTCGAGGAGATATTTCGCGGTACGATTGACAGCGCCGCTGTTCATCCTCGTGAAATTGTCAGGGAAGCGCTCAATTACAACGCGGCGGCGGTGATCTTTGCTCACAACCACCCATCGGGCGACCCGGAGCCAAGCAAGGCTGATATTGCAATCACCAAGAGGTTGAAAACCGCCTTGGATGTATTCGATATTCGTGTGCTCGACCATTTTGTGGTTGGCGAACGCATCGTATCCCTCCTGGCGCGCAATTTAATTTAGCCTGAATTTAGGCGGCGGTCCTTTCTGGATCGCCGCCGGCGTTTTTTACTTCAACCTGCCGGCGGGGATTAACCATCCCCCGGCAATCCACCGATTCGACGCGCCACACCGTCGTAAACGATAAGCGTCGGTCAGTAACCGAGGCTGCTGCTGCCATCAAGCGGGCTCGCTGGACGATCAGTTCCAGGGAACGGCCCTTCCCAATAGGCAAGGCAACGAAAAAACCGTCCAAAACCAAAATACGGTTGTTCATTGATCCTGAAACTGCGTGTCTGCAAACTTAAGCAGACTCAGAAACATCAGGCCGATCCAATGACAATCACACACGTCTTTTCCCTCGCCATGCTCGCAGCATCATTGGCAGGATGCGCGAATCATGGCATCAAAGCAACTCCTGATGATGAAAAGCATGCCGCGGCAGCAAGAGCCAACACGCACTCGAACCTGACAGAAATGCACGATAAAAAGATGTCCACGGAGGCGCGGTCGCTTGTCCGCGTGAGGCGCTACTCGACGGTCACTCCGAGACCAACACCGGAACAGGCGGACCTGCTGCTCGCCATGATCCGGGTGACGATGCCGGCGAAAATCGATACCGTCGGCAAAGCCGTCCGGTATCTGTTGCGCCGCAGCGGCTTTGAATTGGCGGGGCGTGGAGCCATGCAGCCCGAAGTCGCCCAGATCCTGGGCAAGAAGCTGCCGCAAGTCCACCGGAAACTCGGCCCCATGACATTGGAGGACGCTTTGCTGGTGCTGGTCGGGCCTGCATTTCGACTCGATGTCGATCATGTGCATCGTGTGATCAACTACCAGCTCGTCGATCGACGGGAAAGATTGTCGGTCAAGCCAGGCAACGCCCAAGACCATGCCGCCATGCCGGCAAAAGAAGGCTAAAGGAAACCAGGACCGCATGTCCCGCATAATCCACCTTCGAACGGTCATTGTCACCGTGGCCCTATTGTCGATTCCAAACGTCAATAACCACGCCGCCCAGTCCGTGCAGACCGAAGGCCGAAGAGCGGCCCAAGTCAAAACGCCCATCATCAACACGGAAAAAGAGGAAACCTCATTCGACCGTGCGCAGTGGAAGCTGTCGCAGGACGAATGGACCCGCTACCAGAAATTGATGAAAGGCATCCGCGGCAGCATCAGTCCTGAGAATCTGTCCCCCATCGAGGTACTGGGCGTTCACGCCCGCAGCGAACAGGAGCGGAAAAAATATGCCCGCCAATGGGCCAAGATGAGACAGGATGATGCTGAACGCATTCTCGCTTTCCAAAGAGCTTACGACGCAGCGTGGAAAGAGCTCGATCCAAACGGCAGGATCATCGATATCGCTCGACTGAAGACTCCGCCGGAACAGAAAGCCATCGACCGTGAAGACCGTGTGCTGCTGTTCCTTCGGCTCAGGAAATGCGACGAATGCCAGATCCTGCTGACCCGGGTTCGGCGCGCGGCATTCGAAGCGAAGGCACAGCTCGACATCTATTTCATCGACACCAAAGAGAACAAGGACGATTCGGCGATCCTCGCTTGGGCGAAGCGGCAGCATTTCGATCGGGAAAGGCTCAAGCAGCGTGCAGTGACGTTCAATCATGACACAGGAACACTGATACGCATCGGTGGAATCGGTTCGACCGTCCCTGCTGTGTTCAGAATACGCAACGAACGTATGGAGAAACTGGATGTGCGTACGAGTGGATTGTGAAAAAAGACGCCCGAAGACTCATCCTGCTCTGGCCCTTGATGTGGATCTCCACGACCACGTGCGTTCAGGCAAACGCGGTTCCTTCCGGCTATCAGGGCATCGCCGATCAATACCAAATACCTTCGAAGATACTATACGCCATCGCGCTGCAGGAAAGCGGCAAGAAGTTGAGCAATGGTGCTTTCAGACCATGGCCATGGACATTGAACGTCGAAGGAAAACCCAAACGCTATAAGACACGAAAGGCGGCGTGGCTCGTCCTGAAACAGTATGTCGGCCAAGGCAAGGTTCTGATCGATATCGGGCTGATGCAGGTTAACTGGCATTATCACCAGAAAAAGTTGGGCACGCTGTGGCGTGCGCTGGAACCCTACCACAACATGCGGGTGGCGGCCGACATCCTCACAAGCGAATACAGGAAAAGAAAAGACTGGCTGCGTGCCGTCGGCGCCTACCACTCCCCAGGCAGCAAAAAGAGACAAAGAAAGAACGCGGAGCGGTACCGTCGACGGGTTGCCCGTCACATGGCATCACTGAACAAAGGAACCAAATGATGACAAAGACTGTATTGCTCATCACCGGCGCGCTGTTATCCGGAACAGCGACCGCCGTGCCGACCGTGATCTATGACAGCGGCAGAACGAAGCCGATGAGCCCTTACTTGGCAGCCATCAAAACGGAAGCACCGCGCACCGACATCCTCTTCCCTCCGGCAGTCAATCCATCGCTGGAGAACCTGCCGGTCAGAACACCGGAAATGACCCCAGGCGCAGTCACGGCCAGACGCATCGATCAGACCCAACTGAGCCGTCCGCTGTTCCTGCTCGGATACGACGATCGATCGAAAAGATGGCTGACGCTATACCGAGATAAACTGATTGAGGCTCAAGCGGTCGGAATGATCGTCAATGTGGAAACGAAGCAGGATATCGACAACCTCGAACGGATCGGCAAAGGACTGGAAATGGTCGCCGCACCCGGCGGCCAGCTGGCGAAGCAGTTCGGCATCACCCATTATCCGGTATTGATCTCCAAATTCCGCATCGAGCAGTGAGCAACCACTACCCAATCGATGCACTACTCCGCCCTCCGGTCGAACTTTGGTCGGCGATGGCGGCAACATCAGCAGCGATTGTGGCGGCATTCGCACCCTGGGCGCTGATGATGACGCCGGATGTTGGATACGGAACAGCGGCATTGCTCGGGCTGGTTAGCATAAAGCGCACCCATGAAGCCCTGCGCGTATTGCGCTTTCAGCGCAATATCAGGAGGCTACCAACCTACACCATCAGCGCCGACAAGATCCCGGTCAGTCACAAGAGACTGTTTCTCGGCAAAGGATTCCGCTGGACGCAGAGACACACCCAGCGCCTGCGCGACACCCTGAACCAGAAAGTCCGAAAATATATCGAGATGGGACCGCTCTATCACTGGGCCAGGCGCAAGGAGGTGGAGTGGGAAACAGTCCCGATGCTGAACTATTTCGCGCATCTCCTTTCGGTGCGAGCATGGTGGAACCCGTTGGCACCGCTGCCTCCGGTCGGCGGCAAGCCGCAACTGCATGCGGTGGAACCCAGGGAGGAAAAGGTCTGGATGGCCCTCGGTGAACGGGTCGGTCACACCCTGGTGCTTGGCACCACCCGCGTCGGCAAGACGCGATTGGCGGAGCTGTTGATTACCCAGGACATTCGACGCGGAGACGTGGTGATCGTGTTCGACCCCAAGGGCGATGCGGAGCTGATGCAGCGGATCGTTGCCGAAGCCAAACGGGCCGGGCGGGAGAAGGCGCTCAATCTGTTTCATCTCGGCTACCCGGAGATCTCATCCCGTTACAATGCGATCGGCAGCTTCTCGCGCATCACCGAAGTGGCCACACGTGTGGCCAATCAGCTGCCCAACGAGGGCAACTCGGCGGCATTCCGGGAGTTCGCCTGGCGCTTCACCAACATCATCGCCAGAGCCCTGGTCGCGATGGGACGGCGGCCCGACTACAACCAGATCGTCCGCCACATCACCAACATCGAACCGCTGTTGACAGACTACTGTCATCACTGGCTGCCCACGGTCGCGCCTCGAGAATGGCAGCAGGAAGTGAAGGCGATGGCGGAGCAGATCAACGAGCGCGATCTTCCGTTCGCGCTGAAAGGCCGATCGCATGACGTCATCGCCTTGGTGCGCTACATCAAGGAACAAGGGCTCTACGATCCGGTCGCCGACGGGCTGCGCTCGGCCTTCGAATACGACAAGACCTATTTCGACAAGATCGTGGCGTCGCTTCTGCCGTTGATGGAGAAGCTGATCTCGGGAAAAACCGCGGAGCTGATCTCCCCGGATTACACCGATACGCAAGACCACCGCCCGATCTTCGACTGGATGGAGGTGATCCGGCGCAAGGGGATCGTCTATGTCGGTCTCGATGCTCTGTCCGACATGGCGGTGGCCTCCGCAGTCGGTAACTCCATGTTCGCCGACCTGGTCTCGGTCTCCGGCCAGATCTACAAACATGGCACCGACTACGGCCTTCCGGATGGCGGCAAGAACCAGAATATGCCGACCATCTCGCTGCATGCCGATGAATTCAACGAACTGATCGGCAACGAGTTTATCCCGCTGCTCAACAAAGCGGGTGGTTCCGGGTTCCAGGTGACCGCCTATACCCAGACGTGGTCCGATGTCGAAGCGCGCATCGGTAACCGAGCCAAAGCCGGTCAGGTGGCGGGCAACTTCAACACCCTGATCATGCTCCGAGTGAAGGAACTCGCAACGGCCGAGATGCTCACCAACCAGGTGGAAACCGTCGAGGTCAACACCATCATGGAGGTCTCCGGCGTCAACGACTCGGCTGACCCGACATCCTCGGTGGACTTCACCTCCCGGAACGAAGACCGAATCAGCGTAACCGAAACGCCGCTGATCAACCCCTCCGACACCATGGCGCTGCCGAAAGGCCAGGCATTCGCCCTGCTCGAAGGCGGTCATCTATGGAAAATCCGTATGCCGCTGCCGGACCCGTCGGACGATCCGGCCATGCCCAAAAACATCCAGAGCATCGCCAGTGAGATGAAACAGCGCTACACCACCAGCGACCGCTGGTGGGCCGGCGCGGATAGCATTTCCCATGGCTGAACGGGCGCCGGTCAGGCATCCATCGGAGCAGGGAATACTATCCATACTTCTGAGCAAGCTGCTTCAGGTGATCTTTTTCCTTGTGATCGCCTTGATCTTCTCCATCATCGTCGAATGGATCGGCATGACCTTTTTCTGGAAGGAACAAGGCCGTCATCACAGCGAAGCCATGCTGGCGCAGGAGCTTCATTACCTCGATGATGACTTCAAGCGCAGCGCTGTCGTGGAACAACCGGCCCGCTTTGCCCGCAAATCGGCCGATCTGTTTCACGACTATCTGTTCCGGAAGAGCGGAATCGAAAAAGGGCTGACCTGGCTGGCGGCCCCGCAGGGGAACCCAAGCCGACTTCGCGGTTACCTGCGCACGGCCTACGTCGCTGCAGCCGACTATACCGTCTCCGCGATGACCATCACCCAGCTGTTCGCGGTCCGCCTGGCTGTCCTGATACTGGCGCTGCCGGCCTTCCTGCTGCTCGGTATGGTTGCGCTGACCGATGGTCTGGTGCAGCGTGACCTTCGCAAATGGGGTGGCGGGCGCGAAAGTTCGTTTGTTTATCACTGGGCAAAGAAAACGATCGCTCCAACCCTGATTCTCCCTTGGCTCATCTACCTCTCAATGCCGGTCAGCGTTCATCCCAATCTGGTGGTGCTGCCGTTTGCCGCATTGTTCGCTCTGATGATTGCGGTGATGGCCTCGAGCTTTAAGAAATATCTGTAAAGCCAAACGCACAGTCAGTGGAGAAGAATCGTTTCATCCATTGTAGGCGCCGCGTACCTTTGCCCAGTGATAAACAAAAATGGCTATGAACGAAATTCAGGTTGTTATAAAGCATCCTCTTGTTGCTAGTGTTGAGAAACGAAAAACGTGTTCAATTGCAACCACACACCCTGTTTTTCGCCCCTCAACACAGGCGACGGACTAAAGACCAACCTGAGTATTGTTCATAGCCATTTAAACAAATGAAGCCTGGCTCCGGTACGCCCTGTGTAGCCGCCAGCTGCAGAGCAGTACCGGCCGGTGAGTAAGCAGGCCTTTGGGTGAGGCGATTGCGTCTGGGATCGACACCGGAAGTCTCGTAGTCATGCCAGTAAAGAGTAGTACTCATAGGTCATAAAACCTCATATCTAACCCTCAGACCAGCGTCTTCGAATTTGTACTTAACTCTGTGCTTTCTGTCATAAGGATTTGGCAACAACCGGAATTGTGGACTATCGGAGAGCGCATCCAGCACATGTAAGATCACGAATTCCTTTTTTCTCCGGTTTGCAGAATCAATAGCCAATTCCACCTCTGAAGAACCAAGTTCAAAAGCTTCATCTTCTGATTGAGTTGCCTTCACCTCAACATAATGGGTTTTTCCATTTTTATGGATAACAAAGTCGCAACCAGATCCGTCGTCGGTTTTATTTTCCGGGTATTTGTGGCGACTGTTTTCTGAAATCCAACTACCAGGCCCAACGGTTTCTACCCCGTAGACCTTTTGCAATGCTCGAAACGCATGGATTTCACCAGTCAGGCCGATAAGATCGTTCATGGATCGACTCATCCGGCCCTTGGATTTTTTCTTATTCGTCGGTCTCTTATCTCTTTTCTTGCGTTTTTTAGAAGGACGCTGATCTTTCAGTTCTTCCAGATCACTCAAATCAGCCTTTGACACTTTGTCATCTTCGATAGCCGCGAGAATATGGTCCCAGAGATTACTCAAGTTGTCCTCGGTATTTACAAAATCCGTTCCGCATACGTTCACAGTCTTTTTCTGGATTTCTCGCTTCTGTCTACGCTGTTCCAGTTGCCCACGCGCCTCATTCAACTCAGCCTCTGATATACCCAGCCGATCCATCAAGTCCTTCACACTCGAGACCATATCCAGAGTGTTCCAAAGTCCTTCATGCGTTTGGGACCGATTTAATCTCCTCAACACCTGGAAGCACATTGCGTCGTCCCAAATATCAACAAATGCAGTCTTCGTGAAATCTTCTGCTAGTTGTCGTTCTAAGAGATTGTTATCCTCCCCCCACACACCAGCGTCGGCGTTTTCCCTGAGACACCAAGCTATGGCAACTCTTTGGATGTCCTCGAGAACACGCAAAAATATTTTTCGGTTGTCCGCGTGTATCCCGATTGGGTCGAGATCAGGCTCCAAACCTAACACATCAAGCTTATCGCGCAATTCTTCTGCACTTGTCGCGTGTCGCACCGCGGCAACCACGTTTGGTTCCGCATGCCATGCCACTAATACATCGAGCACCTTTTTCATCACTTCCTGGAATCCTACGACCCAGTAGTTTTCCACATGCTCTAATGGACAGTTTATACTCGACAGCTTGGCATCCAACTCCATAAATTCTCCCGATTTCGGATGTTGGCGTATCGTCGATCGAATGATGGAACGCAATATTGTGCGGCTTGAATCCAGATGCCCCTGGAATTGTTCAATTGCCTGATCGTTTGTTACCGACGACTCGCCTGATTGCGAAAGAACTCCATTCCACTGGCGTAGTTGTGCCCGGTCCCCGAGGATTTCCCAAGCTTTATATCCAACCGACCTCAATTCTGGTGCATCCCTTACGATGGACAACACACCCTCAACATCAAGCGGAGATAAATTGCATGATTGGAGGAAATCCCGAAATTGTTCATCAGATGACACCTCATCCAAAGGTGCTATATCGGCATCGGGCTGCATGAGCAGAATAAGAGGCCGCGCAAGTCGAATGGTCCACGCCAGATCTCCTAACCATCGCTGCTGGACCTCTTGATAATGATCTTTGGAGATATGCAGTTTATTCAGGGATGAGCAGATAACATCGCCTGTTATCTCACCTACACTTTCAAAATATCCCAGTACTAGCTTCAACGATATATCTATATCACCACGATCAACGACTGACGCCAGTGCTTCGCTGAGTTGACTCAGTTCAGTCTGAGCATCGTTTATAGCCAGCAGCGTATTGGATTTAGGCAGCCATAAGGCTGATACGGGAGTCATTGCTACAGACAGATTTCCATGCCATAAGCCTGCTTCCAGACTGTCTACCCAGAATATTCGCGTTCTTCGCAGCGCATCCACCGCCTTTGTGAATGTTTTCGTGCCGACCCCTCGGCTCTGTCCTCTTGAAAAGGCAAACACCGCAAGAACTACCGGGATCAACCAGGGAAGCTCTTCAGACAGCTGCACTGCATTGGCATTGTCATGCTCCTGCCACTGATCTCCATCCACAAACGCTCTCATTGTCAGCTCGGACGCAAACCGTATACCGTTCCCGTAAGCATTTTGAAAATGCTCTTGCAGACGTTTTGCATTCTTGGTATCCATCGCCAAAACAGGTTTAGAATGCAATTCCAGCCCATCATGAACGGCAGAACTGGCATCTGGGAGGTATACAGGCTCATCTTTTGACGGTGCAACAACTCTTAATGAACCGGTGCCATTTTGGACGATAACATTGTTCGGAAATACGTCATCTTCATCCGGGTAGAACTGGTTCCAGGCAGTCCTGACCTGACCCAAAAATACACTTGGATTGGATATGTCAATTGATGGCTCTTCCCACGCCACCGCAAGATCATTAAGCAACCGCGGGTCTGCGGTTTCTACCTCAGGATCATAGCTAGGCATACCCAGCTCAATCATTGATTCAACAAGCTTCGGGCTCCTGCTCAACGTGGAGGCAATGGAAGCCGGTATCGGCAAAAGGTGAGAGAACTGGTGTAACCCGCCAATCAGAGCAGGAGACGGTATATACCAACGATCAGACGGGCGGAACCGAATTGGTTCATCATCTGTCGAGCCTTGCATCCAGGCTGTTTCTCTTAAGGAAAATGCAAGGGGTGAAACGGGAGAAAGCCGATGTGCTTCGCCGCCAATCTTGCGAATTGTCGCTCTCTCCCAGCTTTCCCACCATGGAACGGAGGTCAACAGTAGCTCCATCAAGAGTTCACAGGTTTCATCATTAAAACTTTCCAGCTTTTCGAATCCAGGCACCTTGTATAATTCCTGGAGCTCATAGCTGAATTCACCAGAATAGAGTGGTTTTTCGGAATCCCCTATAAACTGTGTATACGTGTCCCACATATCAGAGCTATAGCCCGGTGGGTGCTCTTCTGGTAATTTCACTCTGGTCCAACCAGCTATGCTAAATCTTGACCCCCAGTCTTTGTCGGTTATGGGAACCAGCCGTATTCCATTAAACGCACCCGCTTTCTCCAAAAGGTCTACAGAACGCAATCCCATACCGCCCCACAGCGGATGGTTTGGTGGAAGAAGTAAGCGTTCTAGGGCAGCGCTGCACTCGTTTGTACTGGCCCGTCGAAGATACGTAGCCAGCTCCGACCCACTCTTTCCAGGCCAACCGGGGCCAAAACTCGTCTCATCGATTGGATGCCATCCTCCGATACAAGGTGCTGGAAGTCTGCGCAGAAGGCGGATGGGTTCCGCCATACTGCCTGTTGATACTTTAAGGAGTCTAAGGCCCCATTGCAGAACATCCCGACATAGTTGCGAATCGTGCGCACTTATATCAAAAGGAAGTTTTGGAGTCGCTTTTACCAGGACGCTACTGAATATTCTTTCGACCCCATACGTTTCCACTAACCCGGAAGAAAGATATGCGTGAACAGGGGTCGTTTGTACGCCACCCTTAGATCGAGGCACATGGACCTGGATCGCTTCATGCAGGAAAGCAATATAGGGTCTTAGGTTCTCCGGAATATCATCAACACCACCCTCTGCAAGCACTTCATCATCGGTACCACTACTACGAGGCCGGAAGAACACCGAACACTGGTCATCACAAGAATGAAGTTGATTGTCAGTTCCCAAGAGGACACTCCGACCAATTAGTGGCTCTGTATCCCGTTCAAATAGAACCTCAACGTCATGCCAGAATCCATTCCAGTCTACCGGGACTGGGCTACCATGCAGTTTTTTGGCTATGGCCTCCACCGTCGCCGCGTTATCTTTGGACAATGCACTCCAATTAATATCAATCGCTTCAAATATTCTTCTTATTCCAGCCTCCCTTCTTAACAGTGACTCCGCGAAAACCAGGTATGTCGCCTCGCATCGCAGCATCGCAGAATCGATAACGGTTCCCGAAGCAATCTCCGGTAAAAGCCTGGTATAACTCAGGCTGCTCCATCCATCGTCTGACAGTGCGATATCCTCATTTTCTATTTCCAAACCTCTTTCAGAAAACACTGTTGCTAGGACATCCCACCAGAGCCGTCCTTCATCGCTATCTTGTGGGGCCAATATATCGATGATTGCTGCTGCCTCCTCTTCGCCGTTACCCGCCAAACTTGAAAGAATGATATCAGATGATTTCTCAGCAACTGCCCTTAGAAGCAATTGATTGAATGGCTGTTTGAAATCAATAGAGGTTCGGCTCATATCGCCGTAAAACGGGGCACTAAAGTGTGCTGCACATCCGCTGGAAACCTCCGTTGGCAAATAGATATTGAGCACACCATCCTCTGGGTCGTCGCCTACCTGTACCGCCACAGCGACTGTGGCTTCTTCTACTGTAGGCCACTTGCCAGACAGATTTTCAACAGCGGCCTGTATCTCCTCCCTCTCTTTTGGATTCTTGACACCGCCAACTGTTCTTGCCCACAACCAGTACCGGCTGACAGGACCAATATTATTCCCCTCTGAGTCCGGCATGCCAGAGGTAATTTGAACCTCGTAACCTTTTTCTTTATCCTTTTTTCGTGATCTCTGCCTTCTGTGATAACACCTTTCTACTTTGTTACATACGAGTCGCAATATGTTCAGCCGTTGCAAGAAAATGACTGTACTTTCATCCAACCCCTCCAATTTTTCCTTAGCAAGCGCCCTTGCATGCTCACTGAGGAAGGGAAGTCGAATGACAGTCGAAAATCCCCTCCTTTCGAAGTCTTCTATCTTTGGGGCCACTTCCTCCGAATCGATTGGAATTGGCAGTGCGTACGGAGACAGAAATGCCAACTCCTGTGGCAACCAGTCCTTCTTTAATGACTGGCATCGATGACGAAAATACTCGTATCGCGCATCGTCCCATCTCAAAAGCGGCTCCCCAACAGCCACTGGAGATTCCACACTGTGGTCGCCCTCAATAACCCGACGGATCGTACCTTCGAACATTTGAATCACATCGGGCTGAAAGCGGAAACAATAGCCGTCAAAACTGGAACTGTTCCTTTCTTTGCGTGAGTAGATTTCGGGAACCTTGGTGATTTGAAGGACACTACGAAAACCAATCCCCTTGTTTCCGATCGATTTCTCCGGATTTTTGTCGCTCTGGCCCAGATTAGAAAGTGCCTTAAAATTGAGCGAGGTAAATGGCTGGCCATCATTCGCTATGTAAAGAGCGCCATGCGACTGCTCGTCCTCTGCAAGAACGATTTCGATCCTTTGCGTCGCATCTCTTTCGTCTACTTGTTTAGACCCGTGTGATCATTTACCTCGCAGGAGTTATCCGTTATTCTTGGCGCGAGAGGTTCTCCTGGAAATTGCCGGTGGGGCGACTGGAGTCTGCCCCACCGGCGGCGC